>Ga0209780_1000522_pt1 | contig 20798 bp, 20 predicted proteins | sample WorMetexBAHAMAS2_FD_187384 | JGI IMG/M metagenome (GOLD analysis project Ga0209780, IMG submission 187384) | Marine gutless worms symbiont microbial communities from Max Planck institute for Marine Microbiology, Germany - Inanidrilus exumae... | ecosystem: Host-associated > Annelida > Digestive...
AAAGTAGAGTTTCTGGGCTATCGTATGGTGAAAAATAATTGCTGAAAATTTTAACCGGCTGAGTAGGGTGCACCAACGTCACAGACAGACGACAGACAGACAGACGGATCTGCGATAGCATATAGCGAACGTGAACGCGAGTTCACGTCCGCTAAAAACGAAGAAATGTCCCACCTTATCCCAACAAGATGTGCGGCCCAGACCCGGTCCCATAGCTACGTTAATTTGGTGCAGGCGATCTTCGTCGGATGGCTTCAGTGTGCCGCTTTCTCTGCATGGTAGTTGTCAGCACGGTTTGTTAGCTAGTATACATGGAACGACTCTTGCAGTTCATAAGACCGGAAGAATGAGGACGAGTTGCGGACGTGTAGTCGCCGGCCTGTGTGCGCGTAGGACGCTGCGCTGGCGAGCCTCAAGTCTCTGAACAAGAACGACGTGGTGGAGGTGCGTGCGATGCAGCGTCCGCCAGATGGCGTCCGACTCGTCATTGAGGCGGTCTGCATCATCAAGGGCGTCAAACCAAAGAGAATTCCCGGAGAAAAGGTCAGTACCTGTTCTGAGACCTGCCATCTCCACTTTGGGATCTGGCATGGGACTCGGGACCTAGTCAGCGAGTTCAGACATTTAATCATAGGTTCTAGTAACATTTTGCAGCAAGAAGCGTTTTTTTGTTCAAAATGCACAAAAATTGATATCGGTTGCATAAGCATATGCTTGGTCTGGTAACCTTGACCTTTGATCTTCTGACATGCAGTAACATCGCCAGTTACACGCAGGAAATTCTCACGAAATTTAAACATTCCGTGATTTTTTGTTATTGAATTCGAAGGCGTGACAGACGGATAGACGGACAGACACCGGGTGCAACACGTTATTTGACGGACGGCTGCATGATGGTCGGTGCGTGTACTGCAATCGACAGCCCGGGGAGAAGAAAGACGATTACTGGGAGCCAGGCAAACTGCTGCTGGCCGAGCCTCAGAAGTTCCTCGACAGTCTGTTCAAGTTCGACAAGGACAACATTCCAGACGCGGTCATCAAGAGCATTCAGCCGTACATCGACAACGAGGCGTTCCAACCGGCTGCCATCGCCAAGGTATGAGGTAGACACCAGCTAAACACCGTAAACGAACGTCGAACAGTTCTTTATGTCATCATGATGTCGTATGTTTGTATAAAAGTCAGCCAGGGATGCCGCCGCGAGGCGGATTGGAGTGGACATGTCCATATTACTTGTCAGAGGGCGTTCTTGAGATTGATCAATGATGCGGGGGTAAGGTGAGACATGAAGCTTTTTACTTCCCTACACCGATTCCAAAGTGGCTGTCTGTTAGCTAGCTGGAATTGCCTACAAGTTTCCTCTTCCGGTGATTCACCCCTATTTGGAAGGGGGACCCCTTCCCACACCCCTTTCGCCCATTTGACTCGTCTAGTGTCTACCCCACATTTTAGACCGGAAAACGCCCCTGAAGCCCTGAGGAAAACGAGAAGCAATGGCAACTTGAGTGAGATACAGTTCGTGGTAAAAAGAAAGTCATTAAGTGGCTCGGTTTCTGTAGAAAACACACGCACTTAACTGTGTTTTCGTAAAAATATACCGGATTTGGCCCCCGCCTGGTTCATAAAACTCGAGTCGTGTATTTCCAGGGATTACTTTCCGGAATAAGTGTAGGAAGGTAGCCGAAGGTGAACCCGGATTCGGCTGTAAAACGTCCGTTAAGACGACGGAACGCTGAGCTAAAGTGGGTTCAAACGACGGTGATGTTGATGTAGGTGTCGAAGGCGTGCACGTCGATATGTCAGTGGGTGCGCGCCATGCACAAGTACCACTTCGTCGCGAAGACGGTGGCGCCGAAGCGCGAGGCTCTGCGCATAGCGCAGGAGGACCTGGCGGAAACGCAGCGGGCACTCGACGCCGCCAAGCAACGACTCAAGGACGTCGAGACCGGATTGCTTACGCTGCAGGCCAAGTACAACGAGTGCGTGAGGAAGAAACAGGAACTGGAGACGAAGACGAAGGAATGCGAGGCGAGACTCGTCCGAGCTGACAAGGTCGGATTAGTTAATTCACTAGTATTAACACATTTTTGCCCAGAGCTATACAATGGGGACAGTGACTAAGGGATTCAATGCCAGGCTGGCTAATCGACCATTTTTACCCGCGCAACGCTACTCTAGCACGGTATTAGCTGTCATCGCGTGTCCATCTGTCTGTCTGTCTGTCTGTCACAAGTCGGAGTTTACCAAAGCGGCTAAATGTAGGATCTCGGAAACAACGCCGCACGATAGCCCATGGCCACTAGTTTTATGACGCAAAAAGCTCTCTACGAAATTTTGATAGAATCACCCCCAACAAGTAATGTTCTTCAGGCTGATACGAGATTTGTTTGCGTTATCAATGCAACAGTAGGCCAACATTTCAACTAATACAGAGCGTCGCGCGGGTCTCTCGGCGACAGCTGAGCTTCTTGTTAATTTTGACTTTCAGACTTTCAACCCAGAGCGCCAGAGTGCCCGAAAGTCAAAATTGATAATGGTCGGCTAGCCAAACTGGCACCGAATGCCTGGATTAACGTAGCTATTTTGTTAACGCTGGGCTAAAGTGGGTTAACTCATATGTAGGGGTAACCGTTGATGATAATGATGGTGACATTGACACTGTACGGCGAGTGGATCGTGGTTATAGTTGATCGGTGGCTTGGCCGATGAGAAGGACCGCTGGTTGGAGTCTGTTCAAGAGTTGGACAAGATTCTGAGCAACATCCTCGGAGACGTACTCGTGTCGGCCGGATGTGTCGCCTACCTCGGCTCTTTCACTGTAAGTCAACCATCATCGACATTCACCGACAACAACAGCAACAACAACAGTATAAATTAGAAGAAGCCAGCACTCACAAGAGTGCAAAACCCACGCCGGCACTGTTTTTTTGTGCCTCATGACCTTGATTTGTGATCTTTTGACCCCAAAGACGTGGATTTCTCGGACTTATCGTGGACATCTGTTGTGATATATTGTGTGGATAAACAGATAAACACACAAACGCCGGAAAGAAACTAAAAAACGGGTAGCTCAGAAGAAACAGTCCAGTTCGTAGTCCGTGAAGGCAGTCCGGGGGGGGGGGGGCATATCATCCTTACGTAGTTAACCCATTTTTGCTCACGAGTTCCAAAATGGGGACAGTGACATTTGATGCCAGCCTGTCTAACCGACCATTTTTAGGTCGACTCATCCGAGTCGACCCAATAAAGTGGGTCTCAAATGTCCGTACGTCCGTCCGTTTACAAAAAGTTTCTTCGATTTCAATGAAGTCGACGAGTGATGCATGATGGTATGCAGTATGACCCGATCCAAGGTCAAGGTCAAGATCACGAGCCCTTGAAAGTCGGAAATTTGGCCATTTTCAAAGACTATCTTCCCCCCCCCATTTATAATGGGGTCTGGCAAATGACCGCAGATTGTTAAATTTGGGGGCAATACCTAAAGCTTATCGGGGCCGGATTTCGGATTTTTGTCCTAGTTTTTGTGTCACGTGACTTTGAATTCGGCAGTAAGTAGGAGTCGACCGCCAGTCCCTTACGCGGCTAATTTATTAGTTTTGTCTTTCTGGCACTCTGGCGCTCAACCCTGAGCGCCAGAGTGCCTGAAAGTCAAAACTGAATAGCTAGCCTGGCATCGAATCCCTGAATTAGTGTAGCATGTCTGGAAAAGCTAAGCTAAAGTGAGTTAATCGCATCTCGTCCACCTAGCGAATGGTCGCGCTCCCATTCACGCTTACGTTCCTGACCGTAAACTCACGTGCGTATATGTGTGTATGTAATTATTATTTGCGGGTTGTCAAATGCAGGGCGAGTACCGGTCTGCGATGGTGAACAGTTGGATCGAGAAATGCGACGAACATGGCGTACCTCACAACGAACACTGTCTGCTGACGGACACACTCAGTGATCCGGTGAGGATCCGCAGCTGGCAGATCGCCGGTCTGCCCAAGGACAACCTCAGCGTCGAGAACGGAATCATCGTCCAGTATTCACGTCGCTGGCCTGTCTTCATCGACCCGCAGGGACAGGCCAACCGCTGGATTAAAAATCTGGTATACCTCTAGCATGTTTCACTTTCACTGAGTACCGACCAAACTGCGGTGGTGCTGTGCGACAGGGAAGTAAAGGCAGGATGCCATAGGGCGGATAATTCCATTCGTTGATAAACTGGTGAGTGGCAGGTGAAACAGTATGATCCCTCGGTAACACTTTACAAATGAGTATCGCACTCATTATAAGGCGCTATACAAATGTCCCGTTTGCTAGCATTTCAACCAACCACTTCAGTGGTCCAGATAGAGCTGTCAGTCCGGTGTGTGTGTCTGTGTCTTTCAGTGTGTCCGGACAATAGCTATTGAACTAAGTGATCTCTGACCTAGATATTTGGCATCCTCGTTCACCTTGACATTATCTAGGCCAAGTTCGAAGGTCAAGGTCACCGGTGAAAGTTCGCGGTCATTGGAGGAAAATATTGCTAAAGTGTTTGGTGCGACCTTGGAATGACGGCTTTTTAGGCCGCATCGCATACACGCAGTGCATAGATGCGGTCTGTTGCGACAGATGTCGCACGTAACGAGGTCTGTGTGTCTGTCTGTGTGTTGGACACACGGGTGAGCTGTGTAAGAACGGCGGAACCGATCAACATGCCGTTTCGGGGGGCTGACTCATGTGGGTCCAAGGAGCCATGTGTTAGATGTGGTCAAGATCACTCTTCGGGAAGGGGCACTTTTGAGGGGGGACATGTGTCGCCCCATTATAACGTATCTATGCGTGAGTGCATTGCGAATAGGTCGTCAAGAGGTGGCAATACGGCGATGCGGCCTTTTGCCAAATTACTTTAAACATTTGTTTCACATGTAATGTTATGGTTACTCGTCAGATCAGAATCAGATATTAATCAGTCGTAAATGTATGTTGGAACATGTGATGATGCATAGGAGAAAGATAACGGATTAGACGTGATAAAGATGTCTGATAAGGATTTCCTACGCAGCTTGGAGAACGCCGTTCGGTTCGGCAAACCGTGTCTGCTCGAAAACGTTGGTGAAGAACTGGATCCCGCTCTTGAACCAATACTTCAGAAACAGGTAAGCATTGGTCGTTCGTACTTTGATTGAAAACGTTCAAAGTTGCTGCGATCATGCACAACATTTTCCATTGCCATTCCCCACCTTACCTCAATGACATGGTCACATTTTCCACTGACGACTCTCTGCGCCCTGATCTGCGTTCGTCGTCGATCAGATCCGCCGTTGTTCATCGCACGAAAACCGTCTTCGGAGGACGTGCATTCTCAGTCAGAGTCAGTCGACCGGACGTCTAGAACAATTTGCAACCGACACTAAGGATTTGTTCACACCGGTTGCGTTGCGGTGCGTTGCGTGCGTTGCGTTGCGTATCGTTGCGCTGCGCTGCGCTGCGTTGCGTTGCGTTGAACACAACGCAACGTAACGAATCCAGTGTGAACGAACCTTAAGACTCATTGATTCACACACCACATTTCGACAAACAGTCAAGACCAACCTACGTCTTTAAAACTGCTTTTACCGACGGTAAAACTAGACGGTAAAGGGAGTTTTACCATCTATTTTTTCGAATATTATTTTATAAACACATTGTAGTGCATTGTAGTTTCTACATTGTACTGAGTTTGCTGACTCGTGTTGTTTGTCGGGTGGTAATCAGACGTTCAGGCAGCAGGGAAGTCTGGTCATCAAACTTGGAGATGCCATCATACCTTACCACGAGGACTTCAAGTTCTACATCACGACCAAACTTCCCAATCCACATTACACGCCGGAAACCTCAACGAAAGTGACACTAGTCAACTTTACTCTATCACCGAGGTAACGTTCACGCTCTTTTGTTTGAGGGAAATGCTTTATATCTAAAAGGAGAAGCGGATATTGTGATTTTAGTCGATTTGTTTGTAGTTTATTTGTCAACAGGAACGCCAAAAGAACTTGAGGGAGATTTTTGTGACATTTATAAAAGAAACATGCCCGGGCGCAAGAAATATTTGTTTAGATTTTGGTGTTGATATCAACGATATCGCAAACGTCAACAAGATGCAGTCGGAGACGGCAGACTTGGCCCCCGGTGCCGCCACACTGGCTAACTCGACCAAACAACGTTGTGTGACTTTCGACTGGTGCCGTCACCTGGCGAACTGGTCAAAATCTATTCTGTCAGTTGTATGAAAACATGACTATCCGGTTAAGTGATTTCAACAGAGAAGCCACGCGGTTAAACGAAAAATGAACGTGTGTGTTGAGTTAAATTAAGTCGTTGTTAAATGATGCTTGTAGCGGGTTGGAAGACCAGCTGCTTGGTATCGTGGTGGCGGAAGAGAGACCAGACCTCGAGGAAGCGAAGAACCAGCTGATCGTCAGTAATGCCAAGATGAAGCAGGAACTCAAGGAGATTGAAGATCGCATTCTGGTGCGTCTGAGCTCGTCAGAGGGCAGCCCTGTCGATGACATTGATCTCATCAACACGCTGGAGGCTTCCAAGGCCAAGTCCCAGGAAATCCAGGCTAGCAGCGTGATTTTTCTGTTGTTATTATTGACCGCGTTCGTTCGTCTGGAAGGTGAAGCAATCTGAAGTGTCCGCCTGTCCGTCCGTCTGTCCGTCCGTCTGTAAATTTAAACGCGTAGGTTCGTATAGCGCTTAATTATGAAACTCATCTCTAAAGCGCTCACGGTGGCACGTGTTTAAGGGATCACACAGTTTTATCTGCCACCCACACGCTTATCCATGAATGGAATGAGCCGTCCTGCCTTTACTCCTAGCCACAGAGCATCACCGAACTTTGGCCGTTACTTATTTCCCGTCCCATAGAAGGTAGCCTGAGGCTCAGTTGGCCTGTCTGTCTGTCCGTCTGTTTGTTTCCATTCTATCTTTTGAACCGACTGACCTTTGAACTTTGAGTTTTTATGTTTGTGTCATGACCATAGTTCGCTAGGATTTTAAGTCAAGGTCAGAGGCCAGTGTGGGCGTTGTAACGCAGTAACACGGTCGGTCTGACCTCGATCCTCAGTCGAGGACAGCTTTTCCAGTTTTTCCTGTGATAGATAGTAAAGTAGTTTTTTATAGCTGGATCTTTATTTTTCTCCAAAGAAGTTTTAAAATGCGTAGTGAAACTCATTTTCCGCAAACGTCTCTTAATATAAAACCTGTACGTCAGAAATGTTGTCATTTGCCAATGAAATCTTACTATGTAAGAACAAAACTTATTATTCCTGAATAATTTCGATTTGCTCAATTAACGTTTGCTTTACGTACGACATCAAGACTGCTTACCCCGAACGTAAAGTAAGCTAAGGTAAGCATCGAGAAACTATTATTTTTACAGTTTTACTGCGTGTTTTTCCGTTTGTCTGTCTGTCTGTCTCTTTGATTGCTTTATCTCTACAGCTTACTTAGGGGAATAAATTTTTGTCTCGACCTGTCATTTTTTAACCTGCTTTAGTTCAGCGTTCCCAAAATAGCTAAGCTTACAACAGTTAAGTGATTCAACGCCAGGCTGGCTAACCGACCATGTTTAATGTGACTTTCGGACAGTCATGCGCTCAACCCTGACGCCAAAGTGCCCGAAAGTCAAAACTAAAAATGGTAGGTTAGCCGACCTGGCGTCAAATCCCTTAGGTTTAGTCACTGTCCCTATTTTGGAACTCAGGGTGAAAATGGGTTAAATTTCAATGTTGTTGGTTTGACGTGCAGTCGAAAGTTCAAATCGCGGAGCAGACTGAGCGAGACATCGACGTCACTCGCAGTCAGTACATCCCGGTCGCTGTCAACACGCAGATCTTGTTCTTCTGCGTCTCCGATCTGTCCAACATCGACCCGATGTACCAGTACTCGCTCGAATGGTTCATCGGCATCTTCCTCAACGGTATTGCAAACGCCGCAACCTCAGGTGATCTAGGCTATTTGCGTTTGATTGCTTATAATCAAAGGTTAAATTGAGAACGTGTTCATACGATAGACTTTCTACTTTCTACTATATTTTACCGACACTGTGTCTATGCGTCTCTATGTTTGTCTGGATGATATCTTTTGAACAAAGTGACCTTTCGTGTAGATGTTTGGCGTGGTGGTTCATCTATACCCTATCTAGAAGACGTTTATATGTCAAGGTAATAGGTCAAAATTCAAGATCAGAGAAAGAAAAACGTACCTTTTTCGGTTGAAAGTGAAAGTGAAATTGGGAAAACTAGTTTCAGCAACAAGTTCGTGCAAGAAATGCAGACCTGTAAACTAGAAAACATAGGCAGTCGTATCGACATGCAGACCCACGCCGGCAGCAGCAGCACACGGCCGTAGCAGCACGCGTCACTAGCAACGTTCGACCGTGACAGTATTCGTAACCGTGTGACCTTGACCTTTTCACCTCTGGGTCAATGCATGCCGAGCGACTACTATAGAGTATTACGTGTACCAAGTTTGGTGTTGGTAGCTCAAGCCGTTTTCCGCTCAGAGCGCGGACAAACAGACAGACAGACGCGACTAAACGCCCTACCCACATCGGCGGCTATACAGCCGGCGTGTGTAATAAGTAACGCTGACCGCGAGCTCGAGTAAGAGATTTTCTGGTATTGTAAGTATATGTGTTTATGTATAATATACATAATGTAATAGTATTACATTATAAAATTAGCAAAAACGAGTAACAATGGTCTTAGTTACGTGTGTGTTTATGTGCAGATAACATAGCTGATCGTAGCAGCAACATAAACGACTATTTCACGTACAGCCTGTACTGCAATGTCTGTCGAAGTCTCTTTGAGAAACACAAACTGCTCTTTGCCGTGCTGCTGGCTGCTCGCATCCTCCAGTCAAAGGGCGCCATCAACATGGTGCGTTATACTAGTCATGAACAACAACGATTGTGTGTCTACGCCAGCACGACGTACAGTAAGAAGTATCAACACAAAATGAAATTCAGTGCAAATTGCCAAAGCTGTTTCGCCATAACAGCGTAACATCTTCCTCCCGGACTGCCTCCACGGACTTTTGCCTGGCCCGTCGTTTCTTCTGAGCTACTCGGTTTTTGATTTTATTTTTTGCCTTATTTTTTTCGTTCTGGGCCGTGCTCTAGATTAAGCTGGCCATCTCGTCAGCTTTTGAGCGCACGTTAATCTATCGTATCGTATCGTATCGTAATGTATATAGAGCGCTGATGGGACTCAAGGGCTGTAGATCTGCACCGATATAAACTCAAAATCATTAGATAACAGCTTGATATATAGCAACTGACAATCTGACATAAAGTTGTTTACACTGTAGTCAGAGAAATTATTATGGCCTTAACAAATTTAGCAGACGATAACAATGGACTACACCATATAAACATATGGTGTAGTAATAATTGTGGTGTCAGGACTGCGATAGAATGCCGTCATGAACGCTGTCTTGGAAGGTCTATATAGGTTTACTGTCATGCAGTTATTTTGCAGGTGTTAAACACGAATTTCTGTAGACGCATCTGTTTGCATGTTGTTAACGTTTCACTGTTAGTGCATTAGAGACGTTTTGCATAATTTGGCGATATAAATCAGCACTGAGTAACCCACTTACTTATTTAATATTAAAAATCTTACTTGCATAATTTTAAGCTGTTGCAAAGAATAGTCGTGTGATAAGACAACAGTAGTTTTCCCATGCATGCACAGAAAATACTCTTTGAGAGGACTGACTGCCAAAATCAACGAAAACATGGGTGATTTTCAAAGCACCTGCATGGAGCACCCTGTGTGTCTCGCGCTGCAGTGCGCTATTGGCAGTACGATTAAATCGCAGTATAATGCAACTGTCGAATACAAAAATTGCCAAAATTATCCCCACACGTTTTCATTTACAGGACCGGGCCATGAAGTAACTCCAAATGTGAATGTGTAGGCCTGTGTGTATGACTATCCAATAAAGTAGGCGATCGACTGTTTCATATTGCAGCGAAAGCTGAAATTAACCCCTTTTGTCCAGAGTTCTAAAATTGGGGACAATAACTAATTTAGGGGATTCGACGCCAGGCTGGCTAACCGACCATTTTAGTTTCGACTTTCGGGCACTCTTGTACAGTGACCGAAAGTCGAAAGTAAAAATGGTCAGTCAGCCAGCCTGGCGTCGAATCCCTAACTAGTGGGTTAATGGTAATTACGAGGTGTGTTTGACAGGACGAGTGGCGCTATCTGCTGGCCGGTGGGTCGCACAAGCCCAAGGAGTTGCCCAACCCCGCTCCCAGCTGGCTGTCGGATCGTTCATGGGGTGACATTCTGACACTTGCTGCTCTCGAGAAATTCTCCGACTTCGCGGTTGACTTTTCAAAACACCTGCAGAAGTTCAAGGATATCTTTGACAGCATTGACCCACACAGGTTCGTCGCTTTGTCGTCTCATTATACTGCAGTGTGAATTTTAAAAAAAACTTGATGTTTATTTTAGTTTTGTTTTATTACGTTTTTTTCGTTTATTCTGTGTGTTAATGGTTCCATGCGGCGACGTTTTGTTACATAACTTGTTTGGTTTTTTTGAGGCCATCATACGTAGAATTAAACACGTACCGGTAGTGAACTTATAGCATAATCATATCGTAGTTGTTGTCGCAGATGATAAGGATGATGATAACTATAATAATAATAATAATAATAATAATAATAGAGCCTCTAATTAGCAGTTCAGCGTTACAACGCTGTGTCTTGCTATCGCATTCATTTCCGACTCCAAATTCCTATTGTAGCGATTCCAGACATTTCACTCACTTTGTCAATGTTTGGGACCTTGGGAATGAGCACCAGAGCAAAATATTAATGACAAAAATAATAAGAAGAAAAACGGGGAAAAGAATGAGATGAATGTGAATACGTTCAAGCTATCGACATCGGAGACAATTTACTATGAACAGGCTACCCTCTACTTCTTCGATTGTGGCTGCTCCTGGCGAATACGTTAGAAAAAACGAAGACAAATCGTTCCAGTTATGTGTTATTTCCAGGGAGGATCTTCCAGACCGCTGGAACACGGACCTGGACGCGTTCCAGAAGATGCTGGTGCTGCGCTGCCTGCGTCCAGACAAGGTGACCAACGCGATGCAGGACTTCGTCAGCGAGCAGCTTGGACAGCGGTTCATCGAGCCGCAGTCGGCGGACCTCAGCCTTGTCTTCAAAGACTCGTCGCCGACCGCGCCTCTTATCTTCGTCCTTTCGGTCGGCACTGACCCGGCGGCGGCGCTGTACAAGTTCGCCGAGGAGATGAAGTTCAGCAAGAAACTGTCGGCCATCTCTCTCGGACAAGGACAGGCAAGTACAAGAGCGCAGCGACTGCTGGGTCGGCAGACCGTGGCTAGCGATAGCTGAACATTTTCTAATACTCCGCATCCGGGAACGAAAGCGGATTATTTAGGCATGTTAAGCATGTTCGGCCGAACAGAGGCCCCATACGGGACCCATTTCCTCACCATGTTCTTAACTCTAACTAATTTTGACCCTAACCTGAAGTTTAACAGACGTTGACGGTTGACCCCATCCCTTAATCCTAGCCCTGGTCAACACACCCTATCCTGGCAGATTTCCACAGTGTCCAGGGTTCCAGAAAACTGCAGAAAGGCCTGTCTCAAAATATATCAGGCTTTTACCGGCTTGTGGTATAGCACGGGTATGCTTGCATGTCGATGATGACATCTTTGTGTGCGAAGGCAGTCGGGCAACTGGGCAATGGTATTAAGGCACGGAAGGGCCCCCACATATTTTCCGAACAGGGCTTCCCTTAGACAAAACCCGACCCTGTCCGGGAAGGTCTCCCTTTCTGCTGGCAGATCTGGACCCCATCTAATACACAGTACCTGGACCTCTGTGGCAACTCTCGCACCATAAACCAACTCGATCCATTTCGATGTTTAACCACAATGCTCTGCGTATGAGCCTGGTTAGTACTTAGATGTGTGACCGTTTGCGAGTATACCGTTTCGGTATGTAAGCGTTCACTCAGGCCAACTCAGCCTCCTATCCCCAGCGGGACGGGAAATGAATACCGGCCAACGGGGCCGTGACAGTGCTGTTCTATGGTTGGGAAGGTCGCACCGGCCATGCATCAACACGCTGTAGTATATCCACCGACGGGCTCAGTAGCCTACGGGTGCAAGGAGTGTGGCAGTCTTTATCTATACCTGTTGTTTTCAGAGAAGTGAGACGTCGACGCTGTCTTTGTGTGACGCGTGCAGGGTCCTATCGCCGAGGAGATGATGAAACTAGCGATGGAGCGTGGTCTGTGGGTGTTCTTTCAGAACTGCCACCTCGCTCCGAGCTGGATGCCGAGTCTTGAACGACTTATTGAACAGATCGACTCAGAACGGGTGAGCATTAATCAGTTACCGGCATTTCATTGACCCACTAAAATCGTCTCGGTTAGTAACTAGTTGAGGTTTTGTTTGCTGTTGCTTCGTTTTTAGGCCGCATAGCATGCATGCAGTTCATACATGTCGCACGTAGCGTGGTCTGTGTGTATGTGTGTCAGTGTTTCATTATTTTATTTATTTGGGAAACGGGTGAGCTGTGCAAAAACAGATGAACCGATCGACATGCCGTTTGAGGGGCTGAGTTGTGTGATTCCAGGGAACCATGTATTAGATTGGGGTCAAGGCACGACGAATTTATTTGCCACTGCGAGGGGTGACAAGACGGCGATGGCGGCCTTTTGCAAAATTAATTTGGACACCTGTTTGTTTGTTTAACGGTCTAGTTTTTGTGGAGTTGAGTTAATGTTTCGTGTAACTAAATTAAATATGATGATGATGATGATGATGTGACTCGGTAAATTTTTGTGAAAAATTTGTTTTCAGAGTTTAAGCTCACAAACGTCTGACGGTAGGAGCGCGTGACGATGAGGTGTACGGCGGTTGATTGATTGTCCAGGTACACAAAGATTTCCGCGTGTGGCTGACAAGCATGCCGAGTCCAAAGTTTCCGGTCTACATCTTACAGAACGGATCAAAAATGACAGTGGAGCCCCCGCGCGGCATCAAGGCGAACTTGCTTCGCTCTTACTCGAGTTTCACTGACGAGTTCCTCAACTCTTGCAGCGTCATCGAGAGTTCAGGAGAGAAACGTTTAGGGGAACGTAGTTTGCAGTTCAAGCACCTTCTGCAGGTATAGATGGCCGACGTCTTTGACGGCTGTTAACCCATTTTGCCCAGGGTTCCAAAATGAGGACAATGACCCAGGGATTCAATGCCAGGCTGGCTAATTAACCATTTATAATTTTGACTCTCGGGCACTCTAACGCTCAACCGTGAGCTCCAGAGTGCGGAAAGTCAAAACTGAAAATGGTCAATTAGCCAGCCTGGCATCAGATCCACAAATTAGTGTAGCTATTTGAGGAACGCTGAGCTAAAGTGGATTAATTTGTTAGATTTTCAGCCATCGGTGTGTTAACAATTTTTAACGTATATTTTTATGGATAGCAAAAGATTGGATCACTGGTCACTGTGAATCACTCTTACCCATATCTTCTCCAAATAAGGACCAATTTTATAAATTCTTTCACCACGAGACTTAGCGGTAGACCTAAGTTTATATGAAAGTCGTCGTGCTGTACCTTATACGTGTCGCTACGCCACTTCGGTTAGTCACCTTTTTCTCCTGGATTTTTTTGCACCCGCGTTGTATTTATTAATCTATTTCATACAATGTTGCACATGCATTTTGAACGTGTGACCGTGCGATGGCTATTCTTGTTCTGGCAGTACAATTGTTTCTCAGTAATATATGAGTATTTTACAAGATCTCTGCGTTTGTCAGTTTGTCTGTTGCATGTTTTGTATTTGTTAATTTGAGATATTTAGATTAAATCATATTTGTCATATAATAAATATTTATGTTTGGCATCCTGCGATAATTCATTTTATACAGCGTGGTGTGTCAAAGAAAGCACATCCGGCAGAAGTTGCTGCAATGTTTCCAAAAGGTTTAATATTGCAGACGCGTTTCTAATGTGTTAGCAACAAGAGTTTTTACGCCTTCACCACCAAACAATGTCGGCGAAGGCATTATGTTTTCGGGCTGTTCATTCGTCCGTCTGTCCGTCCGTCCGTCCGTTCGTTCATTTGTTTGTCTGGACAGATCTTGTTACCATGATATCTCATGAACGGTTTGATCAGTCTCGATCAGACTTACAGGGAATATTCATTACCCTCTACTGCTGACCTCATTAAAATCTGGAGATCAAAGGTCAAGGTCACGGCAGGTCGTCAAGGTGGCAAAGGCGTCCATGTCGACGCTCGGACGTCGAATGTTTATCTTCCAATTGTTGTTATTCTGTGGTGATTAGTCGCTATGCCTGTTCCACGGAGTGGTGCTGGAGCGACGCAAGTACGGCGCACTCGGCTTCAACATCCCGTACGAGTTCACCGATGGCGACCTGCGTATCTGCATCAGCCAGCTCAAGATGTTCCTGGAAGAGTACAAGGACATTCCCTTCAAGGTTGGGACGACGGAGACCTTAGATGCACGGAAAACAAAAACGATGTTGTGATTTTGTAAACAGAATTATCAACATATTGAATTATTAGGAATTATGCATCTCAGAAATACATAACAACAGTTTCCTAAATGTAGGCAACTTTCAATATTTCCCACATTTCAACAGTTTTAGACTGTCTTAGACAGTTTTAGACCGTGGCTCGGTCCTTCAATAACGAAAATGCAATACATTATGCCTGCCTGTCTGTCTATTCACATACTTAAAAAACATACGTCCCAATTTCGCCAAATTTTCCGTATGCTTTACCTGTGGCCGTGGCTCGGTCCTTCAATGACGACAATGAAATACATTATGCACTTCCGGTTTTGCGCATAACGTCATGTTTTTGCTGAGTGGAGCGAGTGAGCCAGAATCAGGGACGACACGTGCGTTTCGTCCAGTTCGCCAGATGGTGGCACCGATGGAAACGAAGTCTGTATTTTGGTGAAGAGAAAAACGCACGCTTTTGCTCGTTGTTGCATTTGTACATGTTAAGCGAACTACTGAACAGTGCCTGCAGCTGCATTGATACAGGTCGGATAGCCGGATGTCCCTTGCTTCAGCAGTTATTGGCAGACCGAGAAAGGATGAAAGAGGATGATTGACGTCAGTGCTTCGAGTTACATTCACTGCTTTGAGACTGTTCGTTGGGTGACAATTAACTCACTTTATCTTAGCGTTCCCAAAATAGCTACGCTAATTCAGGGATTCGACGCCAGGCTGGCTAAGCGACCATTCTTAATTTTGACTTTAGGACACTCTGACACTTAGGGTTGAGTGCCAGAGCGCCCGAAAGTTAAAACTAAAGATTGTCTGTTAGCCAGCCTGGCGTCGAATCCCTTAGTCACTGTCCCCATTTTGGAACTCTGGGCAGAAATGGGTTAAGAACGACATGCGGGCTTGCAGATGCTGTTTGGATGATCCCGGAGGTTGTTATTTGGCGGACTCACCTGGACTATCTGCGGAGCTGTAGGCATGTTAGGTAATAACTGAGTGAGAAATAGTTTCACGCAGCAGTGTATACAGGTGCTGATCTACACGGCGGGACACATCAACTACGGTGGTCGTGTAACGGACGACTGGGACAGACGATGTATGATGAACGTTCTCACCGACTACTACAACGAGAAAGTGCTCCAAGACGGTCATGTCTACGATGTCAGCGGAGTCTACAAGCAGCTTGAACCGTCCACAGAACTCGAGGTTGTTGTCGCGTTTTGCCATAAATTACTTGTAGTCAAAAGTTTTATTTACAGGAGACTAGCCAGCGGTATAGTACTACAAATACTGCGGGGCCTAGCATCCAGAGGCAGCCGAAGTTGGCGACTGTACTGTCAAAATTTAATGTCGGTATCAGTTGGATTTTTTCATTCAGTCGTCTTTTTTAATCATATATTTCCGACACTATATTCGCAAACAGCCGTATTTTTTAAACCGAGGGCAGAACTTTGCTGGAGAGGGCCCACCCACTGATAGTATTGGAATGAAATTGGGATACGATACGATACGATACGATATATTTACGCGCCATCAAAAGCTAATGAAATGGCCAGTTTGGTCTAGCACACGGCACAGAAAAAAATTAGGAAAACTAAAATAAAAACCGATCAGCTCAGAAGAAACGTTGCAGGCAAAAGTCCGTGAAGGCAGTCCGGGAGGAAGAAGTGGAACTACGGGGGGTAGGATTTGTGAAAGGATAAAATTTGTGAAGGGTATGATTTGAGCTGCAATAAGCAAATTGAAGGTCTGTTCAAGGTCACAAACAGTCACGTTTTGCTAAATGTGATAATAGTTCGTTAGAGAAAAGTTAGACCTACTACCGACCAGTGACAGAAAGATGAATACATGGACTGATTGATTGAGAACTCAACCTGGGTTATTAGTATGAACCTGTCGAGTGATCAGATGTAATCTGATTTGATGTTAGGGATACATGGCGTACATCAGGAGTTTGCCTATCAACGACACGCCGGAGATATTCGGTCTGCACGACAATGCCAACATCACATTCGCTCAGAACGAGACTTACGCGATGCTCGGAACGCTGCTGCTGCTGCAGCCCAAGATCAGCTCCGGCAGCGGACGATCACGTGAAGAGGTACACCATTATTATTATAATCATTATCATCTTTATCATCATCATCTGTGACGTCGTCACGAGTAATGACATTATCATCGTATAAACAAAGTAACTAGGCCTACACTAATTCAGAGATTCGATGCCAAGCTCGCTAACCGCCCATTTTTATTTTTGATTTTTGGGCACTCCGGCGCTCAGGGTTGAGCGCCGGAGTGTCCATAAGTGAAAACTGAAAGTGGTCGGTTAGCCAGCCAGGCATCGAATCCTTTAGTCACTGTCCCCATTTTGGAACATTGGGCAAAATGGGAGTTAAACAATAAGCGCAAAGAGGAAGTTGCGTCTTGTTGTACGTTAGGTGATGGAAGAGACTGCCAATGACATCCTCAAGCAGATTCCACAGCTCGTCGACCTGGAGATAGTGTCCGCTAAGTATCCAGTTCTCTACGAGCAGTCGATGAACACCGTCCTCATCCAGGAAATCATTCGGTCAGTTCACTGATCATTCGTCATCTCGGTACAGTTTAGTTGCCGCTAAGTACGTAAACGTCTGGTGAGTCAAATTGAGTATGTGCCGCGCGCCATATTAAGGTTTAAAAACGCTGTGTGCCGTGTTAAGGTTAGAAAAAGATAGGACAGACGGACGGACTCCAGACCGACGCATTACGCTTACTTCTAGACGTAGCAAGCGTAATAGTAAAGTAAAGTAAAGTAAAGTAAAGTAAAGTAAAGTAAAGTAAAGTGAACTAAACAGTTTAGGGTCAACTTAGCTCTTTACCGCTACGGGAAACTCGATCACATGCCATATGGGATCATACAGTGTTACCTGCCATCCGATAGAGGTGAGAATCCCGCCTTTACCCCCAGACGGAGCAGGTACTCGATTTAGCGACCCCGAAGGGATGCAAGGCTGAGTTGACCTATGTTACGTAAAAGCCAACAACTAGGAATTGAACCTGTGACCTGTAAATCGCAAGTCCAACGCCCTACTGCTGAGCCACCACGCAACACAAGTTCCTGGAACCTTGTCTAAAACCTCGAACTTAGCGGCTTTCTGCTTTTTAGACCGTCGCATGTGTTTTCAACCTAGTTCGACTTTTCAAAGTTTATTTGTTGACCGCGACGCAGAGAGCCATATTGCTGTGAGTTGTTATATTGCGTTGTTGGGCAGATACAACCGGCTGCTGACGGTGATAACGAACAGTCTTCGTGACCTGCTGAAGGCGCTCAAAGGTCTCGTTGTCATGTCTCAGCAGCTTGAGGAGATGGCGAACAGTATCTTCGTCAACCAAGTACCCACTCTCTGGGCAGGCAAGGTGAGACTGTCGGCCTGCTGTTCTGGGCCGGATTCAGCTGTTCAGTCTAACAGGGCCCTCGCGATTTAAGGGCCCCACATTCTGAAAAGCAATTTTTTCGGGTTATTCTGGACACGCATCGCTGTCCATCGCTATACGTACGCTGGCCGCGTTGCATGCTGCCCTCTGGTGAGTCGGTGTATGTATGCCAACGGGACAGACAGACAGACGGACGGACGCCAAATCGTTGCTTTACGCTTTCGCTAGACGCGGTCAGCGTAACCACAGCTCATTTCAGACTACATTTTTTTTACAGTTTTCTTGGATGAGGATGCCCTGGCGTTCCTAAGCGGTGCTTCTGACTTAGCTGAAGGCATGGTCGTAACTGAACAGTCCCCACTGGCACGTTCTGGATCCGTCCCTCATACTGAAGTAACGGCCAAGCCATCAGGGGTCATGTACCAACTTCGTGTTATGGTGCTATAATTGCTATTGTATTGAAAGCATTAAAAAGACACTGTTTTGTTCTGTTCTGCAGCCGTCCTCGATCCGAGGGTTGGCCACACCATGGACGTACTTTCTCCATTTATATCTGTCCTCTGTCATTCTGGCTGACTCTTTCACGCATAGTCCTGTCCACGTATTGATGTTGTCCATCTAGGCCGTGCGTGGTCTTTCTCGCCTGCGTGCACCTGGCATTGTTCCTTGCAGGCTTGCATTATCTCTTTCTTCAGGCAGCTCCCTTATTTCCTCAAGGTGTGACCATCGTACGCTAGTTTCCTAGACACTAATAATTTCAACAGACTTTTAACCACACGAACTTACCCGTTCAGCGTCTCCGGCTAGTCTTCGTTTAAACTGTGGACTTCATAGCAATCTTTTTAAACATCTCCAGTCGTTTTGCCATATTTGCCGTAATCCTCCATAAGCATATTAAACATGGCTCTATAATCAATACAAATTTTCTGTGCTGTCGTCGGAGTCTGGCATGAAGGTTGCATCATCCCTTTCCTCGGGAATCAATTGACGGTCAAGAAAGGATAAGCATCCAGTGAGTGATATTTCATAGTTGACTTCAGTGCGTTAAGTTCTTTTCAGTGCTCTCGTTATGCGATAGGAACGTATAGCAAGCACTATTGTGTTCTATCGAACTCGGGTCTATCAAATGCAACCTCGAAACGGCCAAAATTGGTATTATTCGGTGGGAAAATATGTCTGCCAAAATCGAGAAAATGCCGTAATCGGATTTTGCACATCTCTAAAATCAATTTCTATTTCGGGTCTTGTTGATACTCCAGATTAAGTCAATGCAGATCAGTTTTAAATTCGTTTGAATTTTTGTGACGATCCGTAGAAAAACATGGCAAGCGCAATTGGGAAACTGCCAAAATCAGAATTCGCACACATCTAAAACTATATGTCTACTTCCGGTTTGTCTCAGAAACAACAGTCATCTAGCCGACCACATTTCCGAGCAGTACGCAAAATTTTATGGAAAACGTTAAAGAATTGCGCACGTAATCGTTCTATACCAGATAAAATCGATACCGAAACCGAAATTTGCACCTCTCTAAAATCCGAATTCTATTTCCGGTTTCGATGACCACCGAGTACAAAGACAACGCTGATTAGTTATATCTCAGTTTGTTTTTTGTGACGATTTGTGGGAAAATATGTCCACCACAATCGCGAAACTGAAAAAAATCGGATTTTGCACACCTCTAAAATCGGAAATCTACTTCCGGTTTGTCTCAGAAACAACAGGCATCTAGCCGACCACATTGCCGAGCCGTACGCAAAGTTTTGTAGAAAATGGTAAAGCATTGCGTATGTAATCGTTCTAGACCAGATGACATCGATACCAAAACGGAAATTTGCACCTATCTAAAATCCGAATTCTATTTCCGGTTTCGTTGATCACCGAGTACGAAGTCAACGCTGATTACTTATAGCTCAGTTCGGGTTTTTGTGACGATTCGTGGGAAAATTTGTCCACCACAATAGCGAAACTGAAAATTAGCATTTTGCTCACCTCTAAAATCAGTAATATACTTCCGGTTTGTCTCAGAAACAGCAGGCATCTAGCCGACAACATTTCTGAGCCGTACGCAAAGCTTTATGGAAAATGGTAAACAATTGCGTACGTAATCGTTTTATACTGGATAAAATCGATACCGAAACCGAAATTTGCACCTCTCTAAAATCCTAGTTCTATTTCCGGTTTCGTTGATCACCGAGTACAAAGTCAACGCTGATTAGGTACACCTCAGTTTGGGTTTTTGTGACGATCCGTGGGAAGATATGTCCACCACAATCGCGAAACTACAAAAATCAGATTTTGCACACCTCTGAAATCGGTAATCTACTTCCGGTTTGTCTCGGAAACAACAGGCATCTAGCCGACCACATTTCCGAGCCGTACGCAAAGTTTTATGGAAAATGGTGAAGAATTGCGTACGTAATCGTTCTAGATCGGATGAAATCGATACCGAAACCGAAATTTGCACCTTTCTAAAATCCGAATTCTACTTCCGGTTTTGTTGACCACCAAGTACGAAGTCAAAGCTGATTAGTTCTATCTCAATTCAGGTTTTTGTGACGATCCGTGAGAAAATATGTCCACCACAATAGCGAAACTGCCAAATTTGGATTTTGCACATCTCTAAAATCGGTAAACTACATCCGGTTTGTTCCAGAAACAACAGCATTCGAAACAACTACATTTCTGAGCGGCGTGCAAAATTTCATAAAAATCGGTAAAGAATTGCGGACGTAATCATTCGACAACCGATCGGTGGACAGACTCACGGACAGAAACCAAAGTGATTATATAGTCTATCAAAGGCATTTGATAGACAACAAGCACTTATGTTC
>Ga0209780_1000523_pt1 | contig 20793 bp, 15 predicted proteins | sample WorMetexBAHAMAS2_FD_187384 | JGI IMG/M metagenome (GOLD analysis project Ga0209780, IMG submission 187384) | Marine gutless worms symbiont microbial communities from Max Planck institute for Marine Microbiology, Germany - Inanidrilus exumae... | ecosystem: Host-associated > Annelida > Digestive...
CTGCGGCTGAGATATGGCTATTTTGAAATTTTTCAAAATGGCGGCCGCCGCCATCTTGGATTTTTGAAATTTCCATCTTTTCCAGTCTGCATTCAATAGCCCCTAGCGACTTGTCCAGCAACTCTGATTTATTCTACTGAATGATTATGGTGCTCAATCAATTTTTTTTACTTATTTACTTACATAATTGCAGCCTGTTGTTACAGCTGTTGCACATAGCGTGGTCTGTGTGCCTGTCTGCTGTGTGTTGGTACACTGTTGAATGTTCAAAAACAGCTGAACCGATCGAGATGTCTTTGGGGGCTGACTTATGCTGGGGCAAGGAACCACATGTTAGATGAGGATCCAGACCCCCTCGGGAAGGGGAACTTTTGAGGGGTTGACAAGATGGCGATAGCGGCATCCCTGTTGTCTATAGTCACATGACAGTCTATGATCTGGTGCTTGTTTCATCAGTATACTTGTATATGACAAAAATGCCAAAAAATAAAGTCCCAATTTTTAGATACGTTTAGAGAAAGAAGTATTTTGTGTTGTATGATACAGAGGCCTTGCAATACTGTGTGGCTGTAGCCATGTGTAACCTTGTTCCAAAAAACGAACGTAGCTGTTTTGGCACAGTTCGCCTGAAATCTGATGTTCCGATAGTTTGAGAGGTTCCTGGCCTTCACAGTTGTTTGAAAGTCAGCAATTTTCATATTGTGACACCGCTTGATGAGCCTGTCAAAATGATTAGTCACCCCTTCTTTTATGGCTACGTTTTATAAACAAACATTAGATTGTCATATGTTAGGTAATGGGCGCAGATATGTTGAATCACCTATAAGCTATGCACATTGATGCATGGTGTTGCCTTCGGACATGCGCCTACTTATCTACTAGATGCCGCCGTACCACTCTCGACGCTACCAGGAAGAGTGCATCTGCGGTCGGCGGACAACGGACAGTACGACGTACCACGGGTGTCATCGTCGGTCGGTTCCAGAGCCTTCCCCGTTGCTGGTCCGCGAGCCTGGAATCGGCTACCCACATCTCTTCATCAAATGGAATCTGTCGCGACTTTCAAGCGCCATCTGAAAACTAAACTCTTTAGGGATGCGTACAGTTTAGCGGAATAACTATTAATTAGTTTCCAGACTATTTTTTAATTTTTATCGTATGTTTTAATGTTTTATTCTGTTCAGCGCCGCTGTTCAGTTTTGTAAGCGGTGCTATACAAGTTTCATATTGTGATTGTCATTGTGTCGATCTTTTTATTAAGTAGAATCACCGCAAACAGTGCCCGATCACTTGGATTTCTTTACTAGTTTTGTCTGTGTTTATGTGAGCCAATGTCAAAGGGGGGCACAGACCCCCATTATTGTGGGGACCACCCCCAAAATCTAGTCACTCACTGATTTCCATTACCACTTTTGCACTTCTCATAAAAATAGCTCCACAAATTGCATGAAAAAATCCTGCCAATGGGGGACAGATTCTGACAGAAAGCATATTGCACACGTCAGCTCCAAGGAAGTTGTTGATGATATACAGCGTGCTGGGAAGTGTCTAGATGCATGTAATTGTGCATAGGTGAAGAGCTTTGTCAGCAGTGCGGATGATCTCATGAAGTGGCTCGAGGATTTTCGACGTAAGCTGCAGTGGTGCACGCCGCTCGGAGCATTGCCAGATTCCGCTCGTGCGCAGCTCAAGAAATTAATGGTAATGTGTTTGCATATTTTAATAATACAGTCTTGTTTAGCAGTTGATGAACATAAGCAGTTAAATATGATGATAATAATAACAAACTGTCCCCTGTATTTTATGTTTTATGTTTGGTGTACTTTTTGTTGTATGTTGGCCTATATTGTCGGCTCATGTAAACCACGTTAGCTGATATTAATAAATGAAAACGAGGACGAAAATGATGATGATGATGATATTACATTCTGCAGTGCATCTTTGCATTGATGCAGAGTTGGGAGGTGTCTGCATGAGGTGAGGTTGATGCTGTTTTGAGGATGCGTATCATGAGCTGGAAGGCAAGGAGATGGAGGTGATGGCAATGATGCTCAACGGTGAAGACATGTTTGTACGTTGTCGTGACCACGAGGCTCAACTTCTCCGACGTAAACTCGTTCAACTCAAGGCTGCACTGAACGATACCAAGGCCAAGGCCGACAGAATCAAGGTAACGTTGGCATATACACTGTGTCCCAGTTGAAGTGAAGTCAAAATTCAAATCTGTATAAATACAACGTAACTCAGTAGAAACATGTATCATTGTAACTGCACTAATTACAATTTATTTAACGTGAACTGTAAAAGTTTCAACAGAATATACGGCCTAGTTGCCGAGATACAAAAGTTTAAAAAGTTGAACTTGAGAAAACGTCAGTTTCCAACATGTGAACGCCCATTGCTTACTGAAACAGAGCAACATGCCTCCTCACCGAGCTCGAGAGACGGTGTAGTTTTTATCTCAAAATGCCAGATTTTATCTCACCATTGATCAGGCTGCCCAGTTCCCCAGATCTCAATCCAGTCGACTACGAATGAAGCCTGGAGAGTGCTCCAGCGACGCCTCTGCCGCACGAGGATAATAATAATAATAATATGCACATTTTTATACCGCCATAAGGTCGTAACATCAGAGGTGACGTCGACTGTTGACTGTGTTGCTATGGTGACGGTTGCAGTGCAAGATGGAAGAGCATGTGTTGAGTGTTGAACGGTTCCACACGATGCTAGCAACACAGTCATCGTGGCTTGCTGCAACTGAGAAGTCACTGCGTGCGTTCAAAGTTCCCAGCAAACTGATGAATGGCGTCCAAGTGCAGATGTGCAGCCTCAAAGTTTGCATCATCACGTCGTCTCACTTTCTGCGTTTTACTTACTGTCTTGGCTCGATCTTTTGGCTGAGTTTAGCCAATAGTACCATTGTTATGCTTTACAGGGTTGGGCTTGTTGGCAAAGGCATTATGTTTTTTGGGCTTTCTGTCTGCCGCATTCTTTCGTTCATTCGTCCGGACATATATTGTTACCATAATATCTCGTGAATGGCATGAATGGATTGAGTAATCTCGATTAAACTTACAGGGAATATTTGCTACCCCCTACTGATGACCTGATTAGATTCTGAAGGTCAAAGGCCAAGGTCACAACAGGTCATCGTGTCAAATCTTATGAACTCCATAGCCTTTGCAATAGGAATATAGCAATCTCTTAATGAAACTTGCAGACAGTAATCACTAGTCCCTACAGATGACCTAGTTAGATTTAGGAGGTCAAAGGTCAAGGTCACAGCATGATGTAGGCAACGAACTCCTAGGTTTCATTGCAGTCTGACTGTTCTACGGATTGAAAAATGTTTTCTTACGCTGCACAGCAACCGAGGTTGGTTGCTTATGTCTTTGCCAGCTGACGGTGTTGTTTTAGGCATCCCATTGTCCCGTTCGACTGTTTGTTTTTCAGTTCGTCTGGTCGGATATTAGTGCCACAATATCTTATGAACGGCTTGAACAGTTTTGATAAAACTGACAGCGAATATTCACCACTGATGACCTGATTAGATTCTGGAGGTCAAAGGACAAAGGTCACAGCAGGCCAACGAGGTCAAATATTGTGAACACCAGGTTTCATTATTTACTTAAGCAGTCTCGATGAATCTTACAGGGAATAACCACTAGCCCCTACTGATGACCTGGTTAGATTTTGGAGGTCAAAGGTTTAGGTCAGGGTCACACTTTAGTTCAAGAATGTGGTGATGAAGTCATCCTTGTTGACGCTGGGTTGTCGAAGTCCCTCTTGTAGTTTAGTCATTGGCTGAGATGTTGGTTGTTGTTCAGGTGTTGAGAAGTGACATTGATCGGCACAGCTTGGAGATGAAGCACGTCGACCACACTGGCACGTACCTCAAGTACTTCGGCAGCAAACAGGACACGGTCTACGTCCGCAATAGGCTGTCAAGCACTCGACTTCGCTGGAAACGGTTGCTGCGGCGAGTTGATGAAACAAGTCGACGGCTTGAACGTGCCTTGCGAGATGCCAAACGGGTAAACATTCACGTTACGTGTACAAACGTGTGATACAATTAGAAGAAGCCAGCACTCACAAGAGTGCAAAGACCCACGCCGGCAATGTTTTTGTGACTCCTGACCTTCACCTTTCAGCGCCAGTCAGGGCTAAGCCCGACAGTAGGCCACGTCTAGAAGGGGCGCGCTATAGAAATACCCGACAAGCTGCTCACTCCTACTCAAGCCCTCCTTCACCCTACACGTTGCTAACACACACCGCACACACCTACCAATTCCCCTCCTCTCCCTGGGCAAGCGCACTGGACCGCTATATGGTCTCAGCGCTGGGGTCCAGAGTAGGCTGGACCCCTGCCCACAAAGACCGAACGAACGAACGAACGACCTTCACCTTTGACCTTTTGACTTCAAAATAAATGGGTTCCAGGACTCAGAGTGGAGCATGTATATGTCAAGTTTGGTGATTCTAGCTGCATTAATTTTTAGATATTGTGCGAAAAAAAACACACGGACACACAGACAAATGGAGGTAGAAACCCTCCCTATCCCCGCGACTACTGTGAGCATGGTAAAAAAACTTGTCCTCATAATATCATATGAAATGATGGCAAGAGTAGTCATTGTGTCTGTGTAAGATTTTGATTGATAACTGAATAAGTATTTTGTTTTGTACACGTTTTGTTTGTTTTGTATGAAACGTGCAGTTTGATGATCTGTGGAAATCGCTGTTCGAATGGCTCGAGGCTTCGGAAGATAATCTTCAGAAGTTTGTTGTTGGTGTTGGAGCTCGAACAAAGCAAGACTTTGATGAATTACACGTGAGTTATCCACCGATTTCATTATTTCACTCATGAAGAACAACAAGAAGAAGAAGATTTCGCATAGACCGCTAGGTCCATTATGTGAGAGCTTATCCCCTTAAACGGCACTTTGAGCCAGCAAAGATTGTTAGACCTAATTAAACCTAATTAAACCAGCATACGACTGACTTTGGTCAGATCAGTTAGTAGCCAGTGCCTTTAACTGACTAGATCAGTATGCTAGCATTCCTCGTAACAGGGCCTATTGTTACGCAGAACTCACTGTTTCTTCCCTAGCAGTGGCCGAAACCACCGCCAGTACTCACTGTGCCTACCCACAGAGGGATGGCCAGGCTGAGTTGGCCTGGGTAGCTGGTTACATACTGAGGTGGTATACCTGCCCGAAGACGGTCGGTCGGTGACCCATCCCAGTAGTAACCGGACTCAACGTACAGTAACTTCGTTGATACGCCCAACGCTGTTACCATTACGCCCAGCTGCCACATGTGGAAAGTTGCATGATATAAATTACCACTGACTGCTACTGCTTTCTGTTTTCGTTTCAGTTTTTGTTTTTGTGCCTTTGCCACACACCGCACACACCTACCAATTCCCCTCCTCTCCCTGGGCAAGTGCACTGGACCGCTATATGGTCTCAGCGCTGGGGTCCAGAGTAGGCTGGACCTCTGCCTGCAATAACGACCGTACAACGCCTTCTCCACCCGACGGTGTTGGTGACACATTGTGTTTTGGGGCTGTTCCATTGCAGAGGGACCGTGTGACGTGCTATCGTAGTAAATTCGTGCTATGTTTCACGAGGTACGGGAGCTAGAAAGGTTTCAAACAGTAAAAGTGACTTTCAAGGTTATTGGCAAAGGTGCCATTTAATAGGCCACATACGATTTCTTATTAGTGTTTTATTGCCAGTATGTCTCTATCTTGCACGGTTAACAAGATATTATCACTTTAAGGAGGTTATGTGACACATCGCACATCCCTTTTCTGGGTGATGTATCTTGCTTGCGCTAGTACTCCTGTGTATCAATCAGCAACCATGACCATGCCTGGTTTACGGGTGGTTTGTCATCCTTAAGCTAGGATAGGATATAGTCTACATGTGTACAAAATTTTACGATTCTTGCTTTAGCCATTCCTGAGATATCATGGGGCCCGAAAATTTGAAATGGGTCACGTGACCCAGACCACGCCCCTGTTAAGTGTGATTTGTCCGCCATATTCTGAGACTTGATATAGCTTAGCGGTGTACAAAAGCTGATCACTCTAGTATCAGCAAACTAGTCCCTGGGCTGTAGTATGGCATTGTTTGCATGATCCTGTGTTTAGCCATTTTGTTTGTATGATCCTAGGTTTAACCATCTTTGTAGAACTCTAACTTGTGATGGACGGACAGACAGACAGACACATGATGTCAGCATATGCTGTGCTAGCATATCGTCGTGCGATAATAAAAATTTGTAATGTGCTTATGTCTAATGTTGAATCTGAGGCGCGGATGCAGGCTTGTTGTGAAGAGTGGCTGGAAGGAAAGATGGAAATAGTGGTTTTGAGAGCTGGTTTAAAGGAAGATAGAGTAGAAGCTGTGACAGGATAAGGTAATGAATTTCCAAACAGAAGGAGCCATCAATGAATGAATGAATCAATCAATCAAAAATAACCAACGGTTTATTACATCTTGCAGCAGTGACTGCTGGATTAGTTACAGTGTTACAATGTGGGAGCGACATAACGGTCTGGCATCTGTCCATTTCTGTCTGACTGTCTGTCTGTCTGTCCCATCGACATACTTACTGTGACTCACTAGGGGGCAGCATTTGACGCGGCCAGCTGACAGTTTGCCCTGACAATAAGGAGGACTGGCATACTTTTTCAAGACATGGCAGACTGTGCTGCTGGTTGATAATGTTCGTTGTTGTGACAGCGGTTTGAAAGCCAGATGTCGTCTAAGCAGCCTGCGTACTGTTTGCTGCGGCGACTCGGAGTAGCGTTGTGTAACCGCTGCGACAAGGATGATGCCGAGCGTGAACAGCTGACGGAGATGCTGTGTAACCTCGGCTCACTGTGGCACAAGATGCGAGCAGTTGCTGCTCAACGGTGAGTGCGTATTCTATATACTGGAGCTGTGGCTGTTCTGACAGGTTGTTAGGGAGTCGTCAAACAACATTCTAATTAAACTTATTCTGCATGAAAGGTAGACAGTTTTTAAAGCATTTTAATGCTGTTAACTTTTTCCCATTATCGCTTTGAGTTCTGCACTCTGTGGCTAGCCTGGCCTGGCACATTGTAACCATGGTGAAATATTGTAAAGTAAAGTATAGTAAATCCCAGATTTTTATAGCACTTTATTATTAGCTACTCGTCTGTAAGGTGGCGCGTTTGTGCAACGGATAGAGCGTTGGACTTGTGATCAACAGGTCATGGGTTCAAATCCTACTCGGGGTAAAGCTGCTTAACAACCTTGGGCAAGTTGTTCATACCATTGTGCCTCTGTCACCTTGGGCAAGTTGTTCATACCTAGGCCCCCTATGTGCCTCTGTTGTCAAGCAGTATAACTTGGTACCGGCCAAGGGGCGGTGATGCTCTGCGGCTGGGAAGGTAACCGCAGGCCTGGCGGAAAGTAATGGCAGCCTACCGCCAGGTGGATGACTTATATACTTGTGGGCTGACTGCCTGTACCCCGTGATCAGATCCGGGCCCAACGCTCGGTAACGAGTATGGGATGCCTTTACCTTTTTTACTCATCTGTAAGGCGCTCACGTATGGCACATGTTAACGAGGGATCACACAGTTTTACCTGCCATCCACACGATTATTCATAAGTGCGGTGGCCTTTACACCCCAGCCACAAACTAACTACTCCTTTTCCATCCCGCTGAAGGTAGGAGGCTGAGTTGGCCTGGGTGGCTGGTTACATACTGAGGTGATTTGCTTGCCTGAAGACAGTCTCCCGTCCCAGTACTAACTGAGTAACTTTGTTGATTTTCCCAATGCCAAGCTACCACCTACTGTGTTGCAATGTCAGATTTGTGATGGTGAATTTTCAGTCTCGGTAGATGACTGCAGCCAAGGAAGCTGTGCATATGATAACACATCACTGCAAATGTGTTGAAACACAAGCAAAGAGAGAGACTTATTGACGTGAGTGGATTGACTGTGGCAGTGTTGCTGTGGATGTGACATAACAGACATGAGAGAAATGCCGATGTCGTTGTCGACCTGGTGACGTCCGATGGCATTTCAGAGACCGTCACCTTGTTATTGACCTGGCTGTCCACCGCTGAATCATACCTGTCGGAGTCCAAGTCTGTTCTTGGCGACATGGAGACTGTTGGCATGTTAATTCAGCAGCATCAGGTGTGCATACGGTCTTGCTAGCCTTGCTTCTTCACATCTTGTTTGTGCTCGTAGATCAAAGTAGCAGATTTTTTGTTGACACAATCGCTGATTTATTTTATTGGTAGAGACAGTTGATGAAGTTGGCAAAGCACGCAGGTCCCGTGCTCCCAGAAAGTGCCCCGTATGTGCACCCAGTTCATTTATTAATTCCATTGCTATATAAATTGTTTGTTTGTTTGCATAGTTAACGTCCTTATTTACTTTTTTTCTTACTTTATTACTTCCTTACTTGTCTACTTCATTTCTTTAAGAATAGACCTGTTCTGTTACCAGGAAGGAGGTCAAAAGATGCAAGTTTGTTTGTGTTTATTTTATGTTGCAGTATATTTTGTTACAGATGCTTGTTTGCTTTTGTTGTATTAGATTTAGTTTTTCAGTGCTGAGCCAAGAGATTGGCTGGGAGGAACGTCTCTGAAATGTCCTGTTTTGTGTCGGGTGGGTCTCAATCAATGAACTGCTGATGATGCTGGTACCGGTGTGATGTGAGACTGAAGTATGACTGCTGTCTTTGAATTTGTACAGAAGAAAACAAAATGTCACCCACTCATTGACTTATTGGACCTGCCCATGTGGCCGAGTGTTTAGCGCACTCGGCCGCCATGTGCAGTAGAGCGTGATGCGCTCAGTGGCCGAGGTTCTCGTCTCAGCCCGTGCGCGTCCGCCTACCAAAGAATTATTTCTAATAATTCCTATGCACATGGTAGACAGGGAGTTAATTTCAGGCAGGTAAGAGGGTTCGATGGTGTCCTCTGTAAAACGTGACCTTTGCTGATGCCTTGGTTAGCAGCGTCAAGGTGTCAGCCGTGCTGGCGTGAGAGCCAAAGCAGATAGATGTGGTTCAGTTCCCTGGCTAGGCACTGAAGAAGTGTCAGTCAGGTGGCCAGGCGCTGGAGAAGTGCCGGTCAGGGCTGGCGCTGAATAAGTGCCAGTCCAGGCTTAGCCAGACAGTTGGCCACGCCTAGAGGGGGCGCACTTAGAAATACCTGACAAGCTGCTCACGCCTACTCAAGCCTTCCTCCACCCTACACAACTCGCACATACACCACACACACCTACCAGTTCCCCTCCTCTCCCTGGGCTGGCGCATTGGACCGACATAAAGGTCTCAGCGCTGGGGTTCAGAGTAGACTGGACCCCTGCTGCTCTCAGAGAACGAACAAACAAATGAACGAACGATTGACTTATTGTTTGTCTATGTTTGACCCGATAGGCAGCTATTCGGCGGTGAGAAAAATAGCACTGATACGCGCCGTGATTTGTGGTGTGGTGAAGGACTTTCAGCAGGAGATGATACGTCGCTTGGAGGTGGCACAGCGGCTGCAGGACAGTGTCAAAGCTGATTCATGCCTCACCGATGATGATCGTATTCGTCTGAGCAACCTGGAGGCTGCCGTCGCTCGCGTTCAACGCCTCGCTGACTCGCGGCTTGCAAAACTGCATGCAGCAATGAAACTGGTGTGCTGATAGTCATAATAACGATAGTGATGATGATGATGATGATTATAACAAGTTGTCAAAGAATTTTGACGACAGGCTGGATCGCATGAGGGCCGATTTTTCATGGGGTCAGTGTAATGTGACACTGCATACACCGCAGCAGAGACTCCCAGTGCTTTACAGTAGGCCGGACAGCTTTCCACAATTGCCCGTCCCTTGGGGATCTCAACCCTCGTCACATGCGAATTAGCCCCGTAAACAGTCGGTCAGTCAGTTCTGGCCCCGTGTGCGCCCGGGGCAATTTCCCCCTTATCCCTTCACTTGTCCACCTTCTACTCTATCTTTTAGTATCTTTTACTTTTTCCCTTTCTTACTCCATCTATCTTTTGCTTTTTTACCTCTTCTTATTCAACCAGAATAGTCCCACTCCCGTTTCCAGGCCGGATGTCATAGAAGGCGAGTAAACCTGGCTTAAGTTTTGTGTGTGTTGATTGTATGTTGTATGTATTTTTTAGTTAGGGATGCATTGATTGTTTTTGTCGTATTTGAGTTGTTGGTACTAGTGTAATAATTTAAATGAGCCTCTTGATCCCTTTCTTTTTTGGGTGGCTGCTGAACAAAAAGGCAGCCAGGGTTGAGGTTAATATATCGCTGGCCTTCCTTCACTGGGTAGAGATGGCTCTCCACCCGTTACCTTGTATTTCTGATATTGCCATATTTGTGCTGAAAGAGGACGTTAAACATCGACTAACTAACTTTCTCTGATATAGCCATATTTGTATTGAAAAGGGATGTTAAACTCCAACTAACTAACTCAGTTGGTTTGGCCATCTTTTACTCAGCATGTCTATGTGATATATAGCCACTTTGCTGAATAATAGAAAACAAGGCTAAGAAATTTAGTCTTTGTAGCAGGGCATTTTAAAAATATTTTAACAGCTTGCTGTCAGACCACAGGTTGAAAACCATTGACCCAGACAGTTACAGTGACTTGTTTTTTTGTTTGTTGATTTTAAGCTTTATTGTTTGCATACTTTTGATATTTAAGTTGCTGCTGTAAATTAACCGCAGTCTAAGTGAACTTGTATTTGATGCAAACTATGCGGTAATTAGTGTCGCTGGTGGCTTGCAGGCGGAAGACTTCAGCGAAGCAGTGGAGGCTGTTAATGAATGGTTGCCTTTGGCAGAAGCCGAGTTGAAGTTCCGAGCTTTGCCAGATGAGGAGGACGGGTTGATACGCTGGATTGAAAATCATGAGGTTAGCTCTGTGAAATGCTGGCTAACTTGGTGACAGTTATTATGCAGTGGATTACTAATTAAACAATTTGTTGCACTTTAATGTCATATTTTTATTTACGTACCAGCAAACAACGTTTTCAGTTCAACTTTTGTTGAAATTTTGGTTGGAATTCTGTGTAGAAATTTGACGAGGAACTGCGAGCACAGGAGCCTGACGTTGATCGGATGAGTTACGTCAGTGAAGAGATATTGATGTCGTGCCATCGCAGTGCAGAACGCGGCATCCGTTATCAGCTGACTACTCTTCAGACTCGCTGGCAGCAGGTTCGGTCGGATCGGTTTTTACATTATGTGACCCATGCCAGACTTGTTGAGTGCTGTCTGTCATTGTCGTCAGCGATAAGAAATGTGGTATTCTCCACAGAACATGTAGTCATTTTTAGACGTTTCATTAGTACTGTGGACAGGGGCGGATCCAGGAATATGCCTTAGGGGGCCAAACCTCTCCTATCCCCTCCCCTTTCCTCATTTCCCTTTCCTCCCCTTCCTTCCTTTCTCTCCCCTTTCCCGTAGAAGTAGAGCCCCCCTTAAACCAGCTACACGGTCTGGGGAGCACTGTAAGCTTCTTTAGCGGGCTCCGGGGTGAAGCCCGGCAAAAAAACGAATTTGTTGCACTCCAAAGCTGTGATAAAGCCATTGGTGGCAATGATTTTGAGTGGATGTTTTACAGTAAAACAATCAAATGTAACACTAGTGTACTGTGACAGCGTCGGTCCGTTGCCCAAAGGGAGGGGGGGCGGAGTGGGCTCGGCACCCTTTGAATCCGCCAGTAATGGAGATGTTTCATTACTGTGGAAATTTATATGGGTTTGTTTTGTATTTTAGCTGCTTATTTTTTTGCCGCGCGACGCTATGCTAGCGCCGTATATGGTGTCATCACATTGTGTGTGTCTGTTCGTCCGTCACAAGTCGGAGTTCTACAAAGATGGCTAAACCTAGGATCACACAAGCAACGTCGTACGATAGCCCAGGGTCTCAAGTATTCTGATGCCAAAAATCTGGGTGAAATTCCTACGGGATTACCCCCAACGGGGGCGCCAAATAGAGGTGGGGTAGGTTCAAACGGCGATTTTCGACCAACATCTCGCTATATCTCAGTAACAGTGCAAGACGAGATATACTGTAGTTATTATAGAATGCTAATAGGAACTCGTATGTGCTCTATCGATTGGTGCTATTTCCAGGACCTTGAGAGGCCCTAACTACCCCAAACCACCCCATTTTCAACATTTTGTATCACCTTTCTTATCTTCATAATGTGTGGACATAGATACTTCAAATTTGGTAAGTAGGTTGACGGTAGCAAGTGCTAGCCCATGGATGGCAAACCATCCCTAAAAGGGGCGTGGTTAGGTCACGTGAACCATTTAAATTTTAATGGCCACCATATATATCTCTAGAACGACTGATCGTCTCGATCAGGCGCTGTCAACTTAGTTCACCGGTGAGTGTCATAAACTTCTGATGGTCGTCGGACAACTGTTGAGCATATCCACCGTTGAGATCTGTATTCAGCAGTTAGGCTAAGTAGAAGAAATGGTTTGATTCCCATAGTACGCAATACGGAATATTTAGCATGCGCTGAGCCACTGCGTCGCGCGGGTTTGTCAGTGGCTGCGGAGACTCTTGCTGTTAATACTACCATGCTGGTCATTTATTGGTCTGATCTGACTGCTGTGTGCCGCTGCAGTTGCCTTGGCTGCGGCTGTCTGGTCCTGCCACGGTCCGCTGCTGCTACTGCTGCTGAGTTCTGATGAACTGTGATTTGTAACAATGAACAACAAGTAGGTCGGTCCTCCTCCTGGTCGCGTCGCATGCTGCCCCCTGGTGATTCACGGTGAATATGCCAACAGGACAGATTGACAGACGCTGAATGCCAGAGCATACAATATGCTATCCGCTGTGGACACAACCAGCGTAATAATGTTCATACTTCACGTTGATCCCACTTGAAACATTTTTCCTTTGTCAGTAAGTAAGTATTGGAGCTTATTGTTTGAGTATGAACCTCTGTTGCTTTCATTGGTTTGACTTTAAGACTTTCCTGGGTACGATGCGATACGATACGATGCGACATATTTACATGCGCTCAAAAGCTGACGATATGGCCAGCTTAGTCTAGCGTATGACACAGAAACGAAAAAATAAGGAAAAGCTAAAAACAGAAACCGAGTAGCTCAGAATAAACCGGATACTTATATTGTGTTTAATATTCATGGTGATGGGAGTGATTGGCTCATTTTCTATGTTACACTTTATTGGTTTTATGCAGAACGTAGTTGCTTATATTGTTTGCAAATGAAACGTGCTTAGGCATTGCGTCGATCAAAACTGCGAACAACACGACTTCATGAAGCTCTGCATGACATGCGACATAGTGCAACGCGGTGCAAAGATTTGGAGGCGTGGCTCGCGCAGATGCACTCACTGTTGACATCTCGAGATGGCCACACAGTTCCACCTGATGAGAAAGCCATAGAGGCATTGATCTCTGAACATAACGTAATATTACTTACTGCATCTACGTTTCTCTATGAGTTGAACATTTCGTTCTTTGTGAGTGTTGTGAATTTCATCTTTGTGAATTGAATATTTGTGGTAGTCTGATATTACATAGTTTATTCATATTTTACATTATACATTGATTTCCATATATAATATCCATATTTTATTTTTTAGTATTATTTTTTCTTAATTTTAGAATTACAGATCAGTAATACATGACTTATATCTTGAAGGCCTTTTTATGTGATTTGAATTAACTTTGAGGTTAAATTTACATGCTATACAACTAATACTGTTACTGTTTCCATGACATTTTTCATTTTGTCTTTACGACCCAACATTGTCGGTAAAGCCATTATGTTTTTTGGTTCTCCAACCGTCACATACATCAGTTCGTCCGTTCTTTTGTCAGGACAGACCTTGTTACCGCTATATCTTATGAATGGCTTGAGCAGTCTTGATGAAACTTAGGGTGGATATTTTCACTAGCCCCTACTGATGGCCTGATTAGATTCTGGAGGTCAAAAGTCAAAGGTCAAGGTCACAGCAGGCCGTTAAGCTGTCGAAGGCATCCACATCGACACTGGGGCGTCAAAGTCCATCTAGTTTCTTGATGAACTTGTGGTCCTGCATGTGTTGTTGCAGAGACTGCATCAGGAGTTGATTGGCCGGAAGTCGGAGATTGAGCGTCTGGCTGCAGCGTGTGAGGAGCCTGCTAATGGGATTGTCAGTCACGGTCAGACTCTATCACAGTCAGGTTCATCGGCAAAGACTAGGAGCTTTACACCACCAGCAGCTGGGTCACGCAGTCGGACACCGCCAGTCACCACCTCAGCACGGAGTCGGACTCCTCCGGGTTCAGTTGCACGGAGCAAGACTCCACCAGTCACTGCCACTGCAGTGAGAGTTCTACCTTCGGTCCGGAGTCAGACTCCTCCGACCTCGGCGTTTCAGAGTCGACCTCTAGCGACTGCGTCCCAGCAGCGACGCAGCAGTACTCCGTCAGGCTCCGCAGCGGCCAACAAGTCGGCAAAGTCTCGCGTGCCATCTGGATCACCCAAACGACGACAGCTTCCGTCACCGTCATCTGTACTGGCCAGCGGCAAGGAGTCGGCGGCACGGCGAGGCAGCAGTGCATTGTGGGAACGCTATCGACTGTTGTTGGAACTGTCAGCTTCAAGAAAAAAGCAGCTGACTGGTGCATTGAATCGACAGCACGAGGTTCATGACATAACAAAATGTAATGTAACTATGTAACTGGGCATTTAGTGAATTTATTGAGGTAGCAAGTTATTCTAGGTTTTGGCGCCTTCACACTGTTTTTGTTGCCACTGTATGGATTTGTGTTTTGTAATTTGCAGCATAAATGAACTTATCATTTTACATACTTTTGGTCTTCAACAGAACGATATTCTTTGAAGATTTTTAGGCTGTATTGCAGCTAGTAATAGTGGTGTATGCTACGCACGGAGTAGCGTGGTCGGTCTCTCTGTGTGTGTGTATGTTTGTGTCTGTTGGTAATGTTTGTGAGCCCTGCAAAATCGGCTGAACTGATAGAGATGACTTTTTGGTACCGACTCGGGTGGTCTCAAGGAACCATGTATTAGATGGGGGTGCAGAACCCCCAACACACCACATGAAGGGGCACTTTTGATGGGGAGTTGTGTCATAGGGAAGCATTGTAATAGTCAGCTGTGTGATAACAGCTGAATGCTTACAGTGGTGCAGTCACATTGACAGCAAGCTCAGGGTGCAAACGATTGAGCAATCTGTTCGCGGGGTGATAGAGCTTCTCGTCAAATTGTCATCTTTGTTGACTATTTTATAGAGACATTACTTCTTATAAACTTTGTTTTTAAACTTTGTACTTTTTCTGTTTTGCACAAAATATGGCACGGTTTTCGCGTAAGTTTTGAAGGATCTAAGATCGGTTTTGTCTATGTTGTCGACGTAGAAGAAGGCTTGTGACAGTTTCAATTTTGACGAGTGGCGTAAGCGCTGTGCTGATTGGCTGAGAGCAAAACGACTTCGTGCGGCCGATTTATTTCGTCAGCAGGACCGCAGCAGCAACGGCACGTTGTCTCGACGTCAGTTTGTTGATGCCATGACATCTGCTAGTGAGTAGAAAGTCACTGTTGGTTTATATAACACTGCTCGGCAGTGCCGTGAGTGTTATATGCTGTTATTGTTGTGTTCTTATTATTGTGTTCAATTGCCAAACACAAATCAGTGATAATTTATGCTGAATCTTTTAGAACTTACTTTTTTTACATATACTTATGCTTTTATCACCTGATAGTGTCTTCTGGATATACGTTCATCCGTCTGTCCATTTGTCTGTATGGTCGTTTGTTCGTTCATTTGTCAAGACAGAATGGTTATGCCCCATTTCGCCGAATCCCATTTCGCCGAATCTCAATTTGCCGAATCCCGTTTCGCCGAATCCCATTTCGCCGAATCCAAATTCGCCGAAAACCCGTGTCATTTACTTATTTTCCTAAAGAGGAAATGCCGATGACGTCAAACTAAACTGACCCTAACCGTAACAATAACCCTAACCGACACAGTAACGGTAATATTTTTACGCGCATTTCGTTGACACCCATAAAAAGGTTGCATCGCATTAATGAAAGGAATTAAAAATGAAAATGATGGAAAGAAAAGCTTACATGGCATTCGGCGAAACGGGATTTGGCGAAATGGGATTCAGCAAAACGGGATTCGGCAAAACGGGAAGACACCGACAGAATTGTTACCACGGTATCTCATAAAATGCTTGAGTGACCTCTATGAAACTTACTGCAGGCTGTTGGGGTTGCGAAGGCATCCACGTCGAGTGTGGTACGGCGTGGTTGTTATTGTCGGGAGCCTTGGACTCGGACGGCATTGCGCTGGCTATTAGTAATTGTCAATTTGCAAAACACAAAAAACTATTCTATTCGCTTTAAAAAGTGCCATTTTACGTCATATTTCATCCCAGAGACTAATAGCACGTATGCCTTCCTACTAGTTTTCTGTAGTGTCTGTGTAATACCATTTTCTCAGTTGTATTCAAAGGCAACGAGTTATAAACCAGTGAAGCGGTGAATGGTGATAAACGTGGCTGAAGAAAATGGAGCATTGAATGAAGGTAGACAGTAAAGCAGAACTAAAGTGAGCCTTCGAGAGGGATTTGTGGCTTTGCTTGAATGACTGACAAAAGGAGATGAGGGAGGGAAGGAAGAAAGTGCTCAGAGAATGGTGGGGATTCCGATAATTAATTGCAACATTGGGTCAAAATTGGACATTTGGACTGCAAAAGAGGATGCTGATTGAATCAAACGTTATGCAGTTATGGTGGAAGATTGAATTCGATCGAAGAGGTGTCTGAGGTACACTTGGTGGGATAGTATTAAAGAGGATGCGGTAAGTTTTGATTTGACCAAGGATGCAGATACAGATGGAGAGAGTGAAGCAGTTGACCCAGTGGATGTGATTGGATGTATGTTGATGACGTAGTCGATGTCTCTACCTGTGCTAGGTAGCTCATGATGTTGACATACAGCATGCTGTGTCTGTATGTCCCGTGTTGGACCAGGACAATCCCCCACCCCCTTATCCTTTCACTTCTTCACCTTCTGCTCTATCTTTTAGTATCTTATACTTTTCCCTTTTTTCCTTTCTTACTCGCTTCATCTATTTTCTTTCTTTTTATCCCTGCCCAGTTTACCGGAATAGTCCCACGCCATTTTCAGGCCGGATGTTGTCGTAGGTGACTAAACCTGGCTTTAGTTTTTTTGTGTCGATTTTGTGTTATATGTATTTTTAGTTGAGGATACATGCTTGTTTTGTCGTATTTGATTTAGTTTTATCTGGCGGTATGATATTTTTCTTCCCATGTTGTTGGTGCTAGCGTAATAATTTAAATGAGCTTCTCGATTCCTTTTCCTTTTTGGGTGGCTGCTGAACAAAAAGACGGCAAGAGTTGAGGTTAATATATTGTTATCCTTCCTTCACTGGGTAGGGATAGCTCTCCACCCCTGACCTTTCGTCTCTGCTATGGCCAAATTTGTGCAGAAAATGGACGTTAAACTCAACTAGCTAGCTGTGTCTGTGTAGAGCTGCCGTCAAGTTATGCTGAGCTGAATGCCGTGTTTGATGTGTACGACGTGACATTGTCTGGTCACATCCACTACCGTGAACTGGTGAAGTCTGTTGATCGACAGGTTCGCTTTACTTACTTACTTTCTACAGACCTCGAGTGTGCAGTGGAAGAAACAGTGAGCACAGTTTTGACATGTTGTGATGAAAGCAGAGAATTATGTGGACAGAGAACAATACAATCATTGGATGCATATTATCCAGTATGACTACTCTGATATGGTGTTAGTGAGGTACTCCCGTGTTAGGCCGGCTCTACTGAAAGGAAACCCTTGGGCTGTGAAGCAAGTTACTTTACTAATCTCAAGTCTGATCTAAAACAGATTTGTTAAGTGCTGGTATGTCAAAACAGATTAGACACGCTGCAAGTTATGCACACAGTAATCATTTGTGTCAGACCATGAATTTACTAATACGAGTCAAAATAGCGCGATTTTGGCTCGATTTGGGCCGTCGTCTTGCACGTCTGCCCGACCGTCCGTCTACGCTCGATTGTGGCTTGGCCGCCCGGGGCGCCCGTCGTAAGCCACACACCATGCTGTCCCCACAGCCGGTCTTCACACATTGTCTGCTTGCCGCCAGTGTGATGTCTGCCACCCGATCCTCGCCCATCCACGTCAGCCACGCCCCGTGGCCAGCGCGACAGTCCTCTTATTGTATATAGATAGCGCGTAGCGGGGTCTTCTGCAGTAGCAGAGCTTCTTGTTGTATTTCGTCATTGGCTTAAAAATATTCATTCACGCTCCCTTTTTGGGATTTTTGAGGATTTCACCCCTAAATGGGAAGGCGTATCAACGAAACCCCTTAAAAACCATATCCTTGCGGAAGGACATCATACGACGTAAAGACCGTGATAATCGCTCCACTGGTGCGAGATTGTGTGGATGATGAAGAGACCGAAAATGACAAAGAAATAGCACACACTGAGTTTGAAACCACTCGGACCACCCATGTCGTCTGATCAAAATCAAATTTTCCATGGGGTAGTCTTCGGGGGCAGTTTTAAGATTCATGCAAATCAGTAAAGTAGTTTAGGAGGTTTGAGGGGGTCGAAATTTTTTTTCTTCCACTGCTTTGACCATTGGCTTATACAACAGCTTGTACTACTGTACAGGCCGTGATAATTAATTTACCGTTATTACAGCTGTTAGCTGTTAATAGTTGGAAGTTTAAAGAACATCAGTTTAGTTGTAATGACATCATAGGTGACGTTTGTTCAATGTTTTTTGTCCGCCTGTGCAGAGTGTAGTTGCTCGACTCTGTGGTGAGCCGTCAAGTGTCGTCTGCGACTCGGAGTTCATCCACGATGAAATTCGTCAACAGCAGCGGCGCTGTATTTGTCCTTCACGCTTCCCAGTCCATAAAGTAGACAACGGCAAATATAAGGTAATGACAATGTTTTATCGTTTTGTATGTTACTGATTTCATTGTGTTGGCAAAGGGTAACATTGTTGTAGTTTTCTTCGGTATTTTGATACTTTGGTTTGGGTGACAATAAAGACACCATTTACCTCCAAGGATACTCGTCTGGAATAAGTGAGGGACAAAAGTTGAGGAGGAACTTAGGTTCACTGGGAAACGGGCGTCTGGTGTCGCTTGAGGTGATTGTTGTAGCTAAGCTGGTTAAAAAAGTAAAAGGTAAAGGCTTCCCGTAGTTGTTACCGTGCGTTGGGCCCGTAGCTGATCCCAGTATACAGGCAGTCAGCCCACAGGTGATTATAAGTCATCTGCACGGCGGTAGGCTGTCATTACATTCTGCCAGGCTTGTGGTTACCTTCTCAGCCGCAGAGCATCACCACCCCTTGGCCGCTACCGAGTTACACTGCTTGGTGTCAGAGGCACATAGGTGTGAACAACCTTCCCAAGGTTGTTACTCAGCTTTTGCCCCAAGTAGGATTTGAACCCACGACCAGTTTATCGCAAGTCCAACGCTCTACCCGTTGCACCACTGCCACCTAAGCTGGTTACTAATTAGTTTTTGATGAGTAACGAGACAAAACAAGCTAAGTTTTGTGTACAGTATGTTAGTGGTTATGTGTATATAGTTGTTTTTATCATGATGTTGGTATACATGAAGCGGTGTGATGATACTATTGTTGACAGTTTGGCGATCGAGGCAAACTCTGCCTTGTTCGCTTTGTCAACTGCTCCGTGACGGTGCGTGTCGGAGGCGGGTGGAAGACACTTGAAGAATTCTTTGACAGCAATGATCCATGTCGATGTAAACATTGCTATATGTGTTTATGTTTATTAGTCTGTGCTGAATTTGCAATTAACAGTGCAGCTTATCTTCGCTGTTTACTTGTCAGTTTTAGATGTACATTTGTTACCTCATTTTTGAGCATTGCTATATTCTAGCTTCTTGTGGTTTGTCAGTATTAAGATGCATATAAATAAGGCAAGAGATGTGCCCTGTTTGCCTGTTCTGTTACATTATAGTTATATTGTAATCAACATGCATTTTATGGTGCCCCATAAGGGCTTTGGGCCTGTAATGAGACCAATTCATTTGATGATTGCCCCATGTGGGCAATCCCCCTCCCCCGTATCCCTTCACTTCCCCACCTTTTACTCTATCTTTTACGTTTTTTCTTTTACTTACTCGCTTCATCTGTTTTCTTGCTTTTCCATCCCTTCCCATTTTACCAGAATAGTCACACCCTGTTTCTAAGCTGGATGTCGTAGGAGGCGATTAAACCTGGCTTTAGTTTTTTGTGTTGATTATATGTTATATGTATTTTTTAGTTAAGGATGCATGCTTGTTTTTGTCATATTGGATTTAATTTTGTCTTGCAATGTGTTAGTTGTCTCCTTTATTGTAGGCGCTGGCATTATAATTTAAATGAGCCTGTCGATCCCTTTCCCTTTTTGGGTGGCTGCTGAATATAAAAGCGGCCAGGGTTGAGGTTAATATATCACTGGCCTTCCTTCACTGGGTAGGGATAGCTCTCCACCCCTGATCTTTTGTCTTTGATATAGCCATATTTATGCTGAAAAGCGGTATTAAACTCCAGCTAACTAACTTATCATTTGTTGATTTTGGCGCTATATAAATTGTTTTTTTACTTACTTAACTTCCTTACTTACTTGTTTTCTTACTTATTTACTTCCTTACTTATCTACTTCCTTACGAATAGGCCTGTTCTGTTTCCAGGCTGGAGGTCGTAAGAGGCTTTAGTTTTATG
>Ga0209780_1000524_pt1 | contig 20791 bp, 13 predicted proteins | sample WorMetexBAHAMAS2_FD_187384 | JGI IMG/M metagenome (GOLD analysis project Ga0209780, IMG submission 187384) | Marine gutless worms symbiont microbial communities from Max Planck institute for Marine Microbiology, Germany - Inanidrilus exumae... | ecosystem: Host-associated > Annelida > Digestive...
TATATATACCGACTTCACGGTAAATAAGTAAATTCAAGCAAAATCGGTCCTTCGTAGTGAAATTCCTACCGGTGTACGGCTCATTATAGAAAACAACACGATGTCATCCACACAACCGGAAGTACATAAACATATCGCGACGACGCCAGAGGAGGACCAAGCCACGGCCAGGGTCAGCATGCACAAACATTGAAAAAAGATCGCGCGTGTGGTTACAAAGATATCCTGGCAGAAAGACAGACACACAGACACACTATACTCATCACAATACTTCGCAAGTAATTATTGTTAAATTTGAGCGGATTGTGAGCTGCCGATTCAGCCCGCTCTCCTGTCTGCTCCCGCTCACTCGATTTTTGGCCCGCTTCCGCTGCGATTTCCACTCCGCTCATATTCTGTGACAATATTGAAGTTGTTTGTTGCATAAACTTTACGGAGTTTGTCATCAAATAATATTCCGTAAGCTTTTGCATTATCTGCATACTGTGCACACATATTGCACAAAAATTAACTATAAATCATCACTGTGATATTTCTGTATTTGTGTCATCTAAATGTAACTAAGTTTTCTTAAGTTTTTGACGTAAAATTGATTAAACTTAATGGTATGATTAAAAGTTTAGACGTTATGTTACATTTTTGAATTTTGCAAAATAGTGTATAGCAACATAGTTAGTCTTCCATGTCACCTTAAGTTAAGGTGAGATGGGAGACTATGTAATAAATAGTATACGCAGAGAGTTTCCTTTGGAATCTGTCAGTGAAAGAATTTTGAATTATTGGTCTACATTTGCCGAATTCATGGTCAAACGTCAAGTGTATTGTTTTTTGATACAGAGTGTATATTTGTTACTATAAATGTTGCATAAGATTACAGATTGTAGCATGGTACGTAAGAGCAAAGCCTTGTGCTTCTCTGCTGTAATAGGACGTGAAGCTACCAGCAGAATTACCTGCAGGGCGACTCTCGTTATCACACTGGCCGCGTTTAGCGGTAAACGTAATGTAACGGTCTAGCGTCCGTCCGTCTGTCTGTCTGTCTGTCCGTATTTCCGTCTCGTGTTTCTAATCTTAATAGGGCGCGCGGCGCATACTCAACGTGACTCACCAGGGGGCAGCACGCGACGCGGCTAGCGTACATTTCCGTCCAAGTATTACGTGGACGGACATAAACTTGTTTATATTATTCAGACGTTGATTTTGCGGGTTTTCGCCTTTCATGGGGCGACATTTTACTCCAGTAAGGACAAAATTTGATGTGGATGACTGATGGAGTCGACCACTGGTGCAACATTAACTGATGGATGCATTAATGCGTTAAAATCTCCGTTTATCTCATCGTCACTGTCGGAAATAGCCGGTAATGGCGGACGACCGCTGGCAACTGCTGCATACCGTCTTGTCGTAGTTTGTCGGTCAATACGTCATCTGGTGATGAATTGGACCGCAGATAAGCCCGTGCCGGTGTGCAAGTCAGCAAAAAATAATTCGAAAAGCGCCAGTGGATGAAGTAGTGGACGTATCGATCATGATGGTCAGATATTGCCTCTCTGCGCATGTCTTTAGCACACTGCTTTGGAAGTTGGACCAGATAAAAGTAGAACCAGTGACTCTGATCGGTTACTCTGGCCAGTAGCGGTAGAACAGCTTTATGTCCACATTGAATAGTTTTATTGCTATCGATAACGCAATAAAACAGGACACGAACGTCCACTCAATACACAGTGTTGGCAGACTAAAGCCCCGTCCACACCAGAGATAATGTCGCCAAAAACGGCGACATTGTCGCCAAAACCGGCAACATTGTTGCCAAAAACACAATGTTGCCGGTTTCGGCGACAATGTCGGCCTTTTTTGGCGACATTGTCGCTGGTGTGGACGGGACTTAACGTGGACAGCTTCCGACGTGCCAACTGCCAACTCACCGACAGCAAAGTCAACTCGTCCAAGTCTGACGACCGTTTGCTGTGTTAAGTTCGTAACTTTAATTAAACCGGAAGCGAAGCGACCGTCAGCTGTATGCACTAAGTATTACGATTCCCGTCTGGAAATGAGAAGAAAGTGAGGATTCTTAATGCAGTAAAAAGTTCCACGCTGTAGTGCGTTATGTTACAACATTAGAGACTTTGTTGACAATGCGCTATATAAATCTTCTGTTACCATTACCAGGATAGGATTATCTATTCATGATTTTTGTTGTTATTACCACGCGACGCTATGCTAGTGCGGTATATGCTGTCAGCGTGTGTCTGTCTGTCCGTCTGTCTGTCACAAGCCGGCACTGTAACAAAACAGCTAAACATAGGATCACGCAAAAGAGAGCCACGCGATAGCACCAGGACTCTGGTTTTCTGTTGCTAAAAATCTCGGCGAAATTCTAACTGCGTCACCCCCTACGTGGGCACCAAATGGAGGTGGGTTCGGTACAAATTGGCGATTTTTGACCAACTTAGTGAATAAAGTTGACTAATAGGAACTCGTATGCGCTCTATCGAATGGCGCTATTTTCAGTGACCTTGATTGACCCTTAACTACCACAAACCACCCCATTATCGATATTTTGTATCGCCTTTTATATCTTCGTAGTGGGTATACATGCAAGGATAAGTTCTTGGTCCGCGTCTTTTCATCATGTACACGGCAGATATTTGGTAGATAGGTTGATCGCAGCAAGTGCTAGCCCATGGATGCAAACCATCCATGAAAGAAGCGTGGTCAGGTCACATGAACCATTCAAATTTTGGAGGGTACGGCTGAAGCTAGAGTGATAAAATTTTGAATGCATGTAGGCTATGTTGAGTCCCAGCATAAGGATGACAAATCAGTCATAAAAGGGGCCTGGTCAGCGTCACGTGACCCACTTTGCATTTTGACGTTCCCAATGATATCTCTGGAACAGCTTAAACTAGAATCGCCAAATTTTGTATCAGGTAGACTGTATTAAATCCTAGCCTACGATGACAAACCACCCCTAAAAGGGGCGTGATCAGAGTAACGTGAACTGTTTTTTTAATTTTGCCCCAGTCATATCTTTGTAATTGGTGAAGTAAAGTAAAGTAAAGTATACGTCGATTTGTATAGCGCATTTTTATGCAACCGTCTCAAATGCGCTCAGACATGGATCACACAGTTTTACCTGCAAATTACAACATGCCTGCCTTTACTCCCCAGCCGCAGAACATCACCGCCCATTGGCTGGTACTCATTTTACCGTCCCACGGAGGGTAGAAGGCTGAGTCGACCTGGGTGGTTGGTTACATACCGAAATAAAGTGCCGCCTCCGGGAGTCGAACCCGGACACGGTCACCAATCCCAGTACTAACCGGGCTCAGCGTAGGTTAACTTCGTTGATCTAGACCAACGACGTAACCACTACGCCACGCCACCACCTAGGCGCTTCAAATTTGGTGCCCTGACTGATACAGCGGAGTACAAGTGCATGCATTACTTTTGAAAGGGATGTGTCCAGAGTCACGTGACCTCTTTAAATTTTGATAAATAAAGGAAAATATCTCGGAAACGGTGCAAGATAGACAAAGTTGCAACGCAAGACTAATAGGAAATCGTATGTGGTCTATCCAATGCCCTTGAATGACCTTGAAGGTCACGTTTGTTGTTTGGAATCTTTATAACTCTCATAGCTCGTGAAACATAGCACGAATTAACAAACATAGCGCGTCGCATAGAGCGCCGCGCGGTCCCTCTGCGATAGCTGGGCTTCTTGTTTTCATAGCTTAACAAAAGGGCGTGGCAGTATGTGATTGTGACTTTTGGTGATTGTTATAAGAGCTGTTTTTTCTTCTTTGGATACGCACGGTGAAAAAATGCGAGCCGAACACAGTGGCTGCATCGCCAAGTTTTTTTGGCTATTGTTCTGCAGCAACAGTATTTCCGAGTATTTGCAGCGTGACGTCTGACGCGCGCAAAACGCCGTTGGGTTGCGGACGTGAAAGGGACAGCGGCGGTGAATAGCGGCCGCGACAACGGCACTTGCTGTCAGTCCAGACATTCAATTACGCGTCGGCAAGGCCACACAAATGTCGCGTCGCTCCGAGAACGTGCATGTTCGTCACAACGCTGTCAGTGACCGGCAGCTCGTTGACGGCCTGACAAACTCGGCTGCAGTGAGGTGATCGAAAATATTATTAGCCATTGCAGGTTCGTCGTCGTCGAGCAAGTCACTCGACCGTTTGACAGCTTTCATCATTCGCTGCCTGCAGCACTGCGTGCTTGGGTCGTTGTCGTGCAGCTGTCTGCAGATAAAACCAAGAATTCAGTGTACGAGTGCACTGTTGCTACATGTCGCACAATGCATACTAATAATAACTAGAAGGCTGTATTGTGTTCAACGAACGCAATACAGTATTCGCCCGAAGCGGTCCGCTATATGCAACAGGTGTTTCCATGGGCCCACCAGGGTCGTCGATGCAAACGGCGTCTCGATCGCTTCAGCCATTTTTGCAGGGCTGACTAGATGACAGACCGACTGTACGCTGCGCACGGGAAGCACACCCACCAAACGTTTTCGCGATTGCGATTACATGCTTATGGTATAGACTATTGAGTTATGTGACACCATCCCTCCTGTAATGCAGTAAGTAAAACAGCTTATTTACGTAATCATATCGCAATGCATGCATTGCGATATCAATTTCGCTAATTTTGTGAATATTTACCCACAACATTTGGAGTTGGATTTGTCCTGGTCACGAATTCACAGATAGACAGGGACAAACACGGGTCTAAACATTACCCCGCCATGTGAGTTTATGGTTCTTCGCAGACACTGTAGACTGCCTGCCAAAATTTGTAGTTCAGCGGTAGAACATTTCATTCGTCGCACTGCAGAAATCGCTCGGTACTGTCAGCTGCATCGCGACACTAAGTGTGCAGTTTATTTATTACGCAAGCTCACGGTGAATGACAGCAGATGTAGTAGAACTTTAATGCGATGCGTTCGGATTTTAGTTTATGTTTTACGGCAACACTTTATATATTTTACAAGTTAATCGGTGCAGCAGTGAATACAAATGTTCACAGGTGAACGTAATGAGTTGTCTAGTTGACGATCGTAAAGGAGGTGCTCCACCATTGCCAGTGATCGTCTTGAACAAGGTCTGTAGAATTGGCCGTCAACGGGTTGACATGAGTGACATGTTGACACGTGTCGTCTGTAGACCGGAAGTTGACGGAGTCACAAACTGGCGACAGCACGCACGCGTTGAGGCAGTCTACCAGTGACGTCACGTGATCCTCATGAATCGTACCCGTCGATATTCTCACACCTTCTCTTGCATTCCAATCCACACCTGACAGCCAGCCAGTTTTAGTTTCAGTTCCTAGTTTGTTTTAGTACAGTAAGTGAAGCTTTTGTTACGACAGACATGTAACATTTGCGCAGAAAAAAACCGCCCCGTTTTTAACGCGTGACGCTGTGCTAGCGCGGTGTATGCTGCCATCGTGTGCCCGTCTGTCCGTCCGTCCGTCCGTCTGTCCATCACAAGTCGGAGCTCTATACCGATATGGTTAAACCTAAGACCACACAAACAACGTCGAGCAATAGCAAAGGGACGCTAGTTTTCTGAAGCCAAGATCTCGGCAAAATTCCAACAGGGTTAATACATCAAAGGGGGCGCCAAACAAAGGTGGGGTAAGTTCAAATTGGCGATTTTCGACCAATATATTGCTATATCTCAAAATCGGTGAAAGATAGAGATATAGCTACTATGAAACGCTAATAGGAACCCGTATACGTTCTACTGAATGGCATTATTTCCAGAGACCTTAATGTGACCCCCTAACTATCTCAAACCACCCCATTTTCACCATTTTGTATGGCCTATCAAATCTTCGTGTTGGGTAGAGGTAGAGACTATAATTTTGGTAGATAGGTTGATCCTAGCAAGACTGCTAGCCCACGGATGGCAAACCATCCCTGAACAAGGCGTGGTCAGGTCACGTGAACCATTAAAATTTTTGTGGGCACCAACCATATCTCTGGAACTGCTAAGCTAGAGTGGTCAAATTTTGTACGCATGTCGGTTATGCCAAGTCTCAGCATAGGGATGACTAAAAGGGTCAGGGTCACATGACCAATTTTCAATTACCCATTTTCAATTTCGACGCCCGCAGTCATATCTCTGGAACGGCTAAGGCGTAAGTCTCCAAATTTCTATGCGGATAGAATATAGTAATTGTTAGCTTTGGGATAACAAACTACCCGCTAATTGGTGTGGTCAGAGTCATGTGACCTTTTTTTAATTTTGGCCCCCTCCCCAGTCATATTTTTGGAATTGGTGAAGCTAGGCACTTTAAGTGTCGTGTGCTGACTGATACAGAGGAGTACATGCGCAAGCATGATAGATTATCTACTCCTGAAAGGCATATGTCCAGGTCACGTGACTTTTTCGAATTTAGGAAAATATGTGACAATATCTTGAAAACAAAGCAAGATAGAGAGATAGTTGCAATGGAAAAACTAATAGGAAATCGTATGTGGACTATCGAATGGCACCATTACCGGTGATCTTTAATGACATACCTCGGGAAATACATCGTGTATTATCTACAATCAAACTACACATAAATCGAAAAGCGCAAGTGACTTGTCATTTCAGCTGTCTTTCCGAAAACGAAGGACTTCTGAAGGTCGCAGCCAGTCACGTTTGCTGTAAATGTGGTAACATTTCGGAAATGGTGCCAGATAGTCCTTGTTACTACAGACCACTATGACAACGATAATCTTGAATCAGGTTCGAGGTCATTCCTACTGCAAACTTTTCACGTTATAAATCAAATTTCTAGTAAATTAACATTTAATGACTACCCATAAGCAGGTTTACTTATGTACAATAAACAAGTAGTAATATCTCGGAAACTGTGACAGGCAGAACACTACTAGGAAGTAATGAAAATGACTATGGAAAATATAGCACCATTGTCGACGACCTTGACCTTCAAGGTAATATTAGACGTTTTCTTGGCAGTAGTATATAGTAACATACGTCTGACGTAGACTTGTAGTTCACAAAAATTCAAAACGCCGGTACGCGGAATCTGCACGATGACATATCGACGAGGTGGCACGTTGTCTGCACACCTCAGGTGAACTGTCACACCTCGGCTCACCTGGTGTAGGGCAAATGACAACAAGAGGAACGGTTTACACTACGTCATCGATCCCGTTCCGCTACGAAATATCAACGGTTGGCGGCGAATCTTGACTGATGTAAAAGGCAAAACAGTCAGTCCTGTGTGAACCGTGTAGCTGTTTAATCACATATCAGGTGAACTGTCACACCGGTGCCCATAACACCTGGCCATTGACCGCACACGTCGTATTGCCACAAGCTAGGTGACTGCGGAGAGACGTCTGTCAAACCGATGATAAAGTTGTTTGACCTCTCACCTGTGAATATAACAACAAAATATAACCATACTTGTGATTGGAATGTGTTCACTTGTCAGTAGTCATGGGCACTAGTTAACTAAAAAAGTTGCAACTAAAAGTTTAACTTAAATTTTTTAGTTACTCAAATAGTTTAACTACTTTTTCATCAACTGTAAGTAAGTAAGTATGTTTAATGTTTCAATAGCAAGTTATAAAAACCGCTAGATTTCAATAAAAAATAAAACAATGATAAAATGAAAATGTGCAACTAATTAACTAATCAACTAATTAACTCAGCAGTTTAACTACTTTTAGTTAGTTAGTTACTAATTAAAAGTTTAACTACTTTGTCTGCATGCACCGTTCAAAACTTTCGCCTCCCCGTTTGCCCGTAAGGTGTCGTAATAAAGTAGACTGTAAGCAGTGAGGTACAAAAACACCCCATGTGCGCTCCGACTGTTAGCATTACAATGATGATGATTTGGTGGCTTAGAAAGGTTGCATGGGTCAACGCTTCTGTAATGCTGTTGTTTGAATTGCAGAACTTGTGCCTGTAAAAAAAGCTGGACATTAGTTGAAATTAGTTTAACTACTTTATATTAGTTTAGTTAAGCTATTTTTTTTAAATAGTTCAACTAAAAGTTTAACTTAAAAAGTTTTTAGTTGACAAAATAATTTAGTTTAACTACTTTTCTTGCAACTAATGCCCATCACAGTACACTGCTATTCAGTTACACAAAAGACGGGCGAAAGGCGTTCGGATATGAAATATTAAAGTCAAAAAATTGAAGCTAATAGACGGCGAAAACGTGCACATATGCCGCAGGCCTATACACTTGTGAACGGTTGAAAATGGATGAAATACACCAAGGAAAATAAAACTTATTTATAACAAAGGGACCGCGCGATGCGCTGTCAGCTGAAATCTTGTCAACTGCTGCACGTCACTTGTATATCAAAAATCTCACTTGAAAAGGATTACAAAAATTTACAATAGGTTAATGACTTCCAAGATCACTCGGGGTCATAGGAATTGCCGCTATCCGATAGACGATAATTACACCGCTTCTAATATTACTCACCACAGCAGTCTCCACGGCTAGTAAAGTTGACGCCATCAACGTATAGCGGACGGCCGAGGTCCACGGCCCACCAAGGATGGAGTTCGACGAGGGTATGAGCCCACGTTATCGGGATGTTACCGTCGTTTGCCTTATCAGCGTCACACGTGCTAGCCAACCTGCTGCTTTGCCACGAAGGTCTCTTCAGTGCCACGTTCACACGCAGTCGTCCCTCTGCGTTACACAGACGTTCATTCGAACCAGTAAACGAGCATTAAATAAACTACTAGGTGGACCAAAAAGTGAGTTCTCAGTGTTTCATCGCAATTTCTGGGCAGCTCCAGGATTCGTGAATGTGAGGTTGGTCAAGGGATCTTGGCAACAGAAGTCCATCAGTAGGTACCAAAAATTACCGATTCTTTGCATACCTCTTCCATATACTGATCTGAAACCAATTATCACTAAGTATAGTCATAACAAGTGGCAACAAACTTGGAACTCACGAACACAAAATAAACTTTACCAAATTTATCCCACAATACCTTTCTAATCCACTCTTTCTCCCTCATATCAACGAAAACTAAAAGGCTAAATCTTATATAATCGATTGCGTGTTGGACAGACTCGTTTAACTCATTCACATCTTATTACTGGACCGCGTAATGTGCCAGTATTGTTTTTCTACCTGACGTCTGTCGTCGTCTGTCGTCTGTAACGCTGCCGGCGGGCGGGCCGGCGGGCCACAGAACGCGTGGACAATCGGCGCGCCGGCGGCCGGGAGCGTGGGCGGTCGGGTGGCCGACACTGCACGGCGGGCTACTCATGTTACGTTCCGTTAGGGCGACATCTTGTTGAATATACAGATCCTCCAAAATGTATCGACTGCGATCAACTACTTTCTCTCAAACACATACTAACAGAATGTACTGCATTAGTACTATTCTTATACTCATATTAAAGTCATTTTCAATCATACATCTAGTCAAAATATACTAAATTGTATTCTAGAAAGTCAATTTATATGATAAGTCGTAATTTCTAAATATAAAGCTAACAAAATTATACCCTTTCAACGAAATAGTTTACCTAATTATAGTCTATTTATTCCATCTATAAATATTATTACTATTAATTTTTACAAGTTGGAATTATCTTACTCCAAATTAATCCTCACTAAATTGTAATATTTTACCAAATACTACTTTAAAGCGCGATATGACCTGCATTGTGTTGAAAGCGCCGTTAGACCACAACCAACCAACATGTGAAAATGTATATTTAGAGCAACTCGTTTGTAGCATTGCTCGCACGTAGGCTAGTTATTTATGTACATATTCTCATTAATTTATCTGCACTACGTACTTCCGAGTGTAGTATACGTTAATTTTGTTATTATAGAGAAATAAAAAATACAAAATTAACTGCAAAATACAAACCAGAGACTTGAGGACTAAACGACAGCAGAAAAATCAGACCAAGAATTTTCTTGCTCAGAAGACGACATCGCAAGTTCGCCATTCTGACGCTAGGCGGCGCCGTTCTCGGTGGCGAATGTCTTTAATGCATTAGAGGCGATGTTCTTATTATTTCAATCACGGCACAGCGCATTTGTATAGCATTACCATGACAACGCGTACAACTCCAAGCCTGCTATTCTTTGAAAAAACCGCCGCAGTGTCATAAACGCCGTGTCCCATTGAAGGATAATAAAATAGCTGATCAATATCTTGATGTAAAGCGATGCATGGGCCTTTCAATTTGCGTTCGGAATTTTTACGATTAATTGCAGAAGGCCTACATAATAACAACAATAATAATATTGTGGCTTATTTGTCACCGCCAAAGGCATCAATCACAACGTATATCTATTCACATAACCGAACAACAACCTGCCACGCAGGACCACACTGTAGGCTACAGTAGAACAAAAAGAAGACAGGAAAGGAAAGGAAGCGTATTTACATAGCGCCTTTTATATACTATGTATATCTCAAAGCGCTCAGGCATGGATCACACAGTTTTTTACCTGCAAATACACCATGCCTGCCTTTCCTTCGTATGCGTTCACCAGATGGCGCCACCTTTAACTGAGGTAAGAGACATCTAATTGCAGCTTACTACTCATCTATCAACCCCGAAGGGATGAGAGGCTGAGTTGGCCTGGTTGGTTGACCCATAGCGGACGGTTTACCCACATAAGTGGTCACCCGTCAGCTACAGGTCGAGCGCATGACAGAGAAAGCACGCCGGCTGAAGACCGACGTTCTACCGCTGTGCCACGCAACCAACTGGACTGCAAGAAGCAGTAGATCCGGTTGTAGAAAACAAAACACAACCACACGACGACAGCATATACCGCATAGCGTCGCACGGTAAAATCAGACTGTGCGAAAATTAATGCGTTTCTGATTGACAATTACATCTGCACAGTCCAGTAATGAGGTGTCCTCCTAACGCAATTCAGAACTAGACACTGTAATCAGTCAGAGATGGGAACTCGAGTAAAAGCCGGACTCGAATCGATAATTTGGGATTTACGACTCGCTTGCGACTTGGAACTTTACTTAAGACTCGATGCTTGGCGACTTGTGATTTGTGCAAGTGTTCACTTCTTTCACCTGTTCGTGAATGCGAGGAAATAATGTTGCACAGACATTTAAGCTCACCAAAGAATCCTAAGCCATCGATGTCACTGTCGTTAACAGAGCCGACAGTGTCACTTCACGAAGACAGCAACCGTTCCATATTTTTGCACTCGCTCGTAATTTCTCGTCATTCCTCGCCAGTGTTCTTCTGGCAATGATGCAGGAAGTTGCAGTCCTACAGCGTCACTGGAAGTGCTGCATTCCTAAGATATGGACTTGCGTTCTTTCCTATATAACTACACACGTATTACCACACAGAGTCCAACCTTTTCAAAAACAGTTATCTAAACAGATGTCTTTTTCATACATTCAGTCAGTATTTTATGTTGTATGAAACGTGTGTGAGTGCTTTTCATATTTTGTTCTCGTTTTTTAAAGTGTTTAAATGTGTTTACGTGTGTTTATCTGCTGCTGTTATGTGTGCAATTAACATGCATTTAATAAAAGGCAACTTACTTACTTACTTTAACTTACTATTAACGGTCGCTATCTACAGCCTATAGCGCAGAATGAAGGCATCACGGCTTTAGCTGTTCTTGATACCACAATTCCCGCGTGACGCTGTGCCAACGCGCGGTATTGGCTAGGGCGATGTGTCTGTCTGTCTGTCTGTCTGACCGTCCATCACAAGCCGGTGTTGTATCGACACGGCAGAACGGATCGAGCTCTTTTTGACGTAGAGGCTACCTACCCTCAACTTATCCTGCAGTGTGTTGGAACGGAATTCGGGTATCTCCAGAAATAATGGTACTTCTCTCTAGAACTTTGTCCCAAAGTTTGAACTTAGAAAAAAATCGCAACTGCACATCGACCGTTGCAAGTGTTGCCAACTTATGTGGACGCTCAGTGTAATAAACTGGCGACGGTCTTCAGCCGCCAGTTTATCACAGTGGGCGTCCACCTTTGTCTACAACACGGTGGGCGTAACGCAGCGCGTCGCGAGGGTCTGTCTGCTGCAGCGGAGACTTGTTGAGACACCGTGTATAGTTGCGCCGTTCTTGTAATCAGGCTTCAGCAGCAGTTGTGCGGGGAACGAAAGGAAGTGATGGGATGTGACGAGGTGTCTGCTGTGGATGCAGGTGTGATCGCCGACGAGCCAAGTACGTCGTCGGCCAAGGAAGAATTCGGACATGCACGTGACCAGCATCGGTCATTGACTCGACAAGTGGTGGCCATCTGGAACAACCTACGCTCGTCTCAGCCGCTCGCCGACGTCGACATGCAGTTCCAGACGACTGAATACCGCGACGAAATGACAATGGACTCGCTCATCGAAGGTGAAGCGGCCTATTTCGGGGAAAGCGGGAACCACCAACCCAGTGGTGTTTTTACGGAAGACATGGGGGCATGCTCCCAGAATTTGGGCTTGCTCCCAGGTTGCCCCCACTTTTTATACACTAGGTCTATAACGTGATATATACTACGGAGGTAGTTGCTTCACTGTTCACAAGTCGTGTAAATTAACTGCAGTAAAACTGCTCCTTACATACACTTGAGTCTTTACCCCCACATTGACGTCCAGGGCCGCGTTATCCAATAGGCAATATAGGCACTGTGCCTAGGGCCTACGGAAACATGGGGCTTACGAAAATGGCAAAAATGTAAAAACTAGATGCATGGCAAAGCCCAGCGTGAGTGCTTATGGGCCACTTTTTCTTAGATAGGCCCGTAATGTGCTTGTCTCGTCTCACAGACTGATCGTGTTATAAACTGAGGTCTTCGCTATTTCTTACCTTTAGCGGGAAAGGAGACCTAGTTCATGGGCCTATTATTAGGTTGGTGTTTAGGGCCTACGGGACTCTTAATGCGGCCCTATTTACGCTGGCCACAAAATAACTCCCGTCTTTCTGAGTGCTAGAAACGCCACTGCATACACCTTTTTTAAAAATTCAAATGTCCTGTTTCTCTCACGTCTGTCTACCGAAAGTGAATTTTTAGCGTGAATTTGTCAGACTTTTGTTAATAATTTTCAGAATTTTTCGAGGAGGTCAATGTACAAACACCCCTAAATACAGCACTTATCACAGTCGGATTTAGGAGTGTGAATTCAGGCCTTTCGGACGAACTAGTCCTCAGAAATTTTGGGCCACATATTATGAAAAAAACATATTTTCCGGTTGTTCTGGACATTTTTCCTGCATCACTATCTATCGCTACAATGCAATTCAAGACACGAATGGTTAAGGCACGGTAGAACTTTTAACATGCTCATCACACGCATCAGAGCAATATTTAGCAGTAGAAAGGCATCGTTAAATGGCGAAAAGTAAACGTACGGGCTCGGTCCGCAACCCCACAATTGTGTTTCACAGGGCTCCCACAAATCCATCTGTCATTGACATGATTATTCGGCTCGAAGCTAGGTTTCAGCCGAATTTTGGATTCACTTTACGGCGCGTTTTGTCGGTGTTCACGCGTTCGGCTATAACTCATCGCATGGTTTGTCGGTGTTGTCGAACATGTGACCGGTTAATCAGCGTACATGGAGATCGGTACGACGAACGTATCGGCGATAATCGGACCGTACGTGCAGTCGGTACTGACGGCGACGCAGAAGTTCGGTATTCCGTACTTCACTATCGACGACCCGCCGTCCGAGCACTTCGTGCCGTACAACCTGCTCACCGTGCGACCGCGACCGGCCGACCTCTACCGCCTTACCGTCGACGTCGTCCGTCACTACCGATGGACGTCCGTCGCCGTCCTCTACGACAGTCCTGCCGGTAAGTGTCCACTAAGGTCCGGTTGCAACAAGCTCATGCCCGTACCGGCTCTGGTACGGTAATGCGCCCTGATTCGTCTGCTGATTTCGGCGCTATATAAATTGTTTCTTTGTTTTCTTAACTTCCTTCCTGACTTCCTTGCTTTCTTCTTTCCTTATACTTTCTTTCTTACTTATTTACTTCCTTACTCGTTTACTTCCCAACTTAGCTACTTCTTCCAGAATAGGCCCGATCCGTTTCTAGGCCGGACGTCGTCGGAGGCGACCAAACCTGGGTAGATTAGTTGAGATTTACTTTACGTTGTGGTATATTTTGTTACGGATGCATGTTTGCTTTTGTTGTGTTTCATTTAGTTTTTACCGCGCGACGCTATGCTAGCGCGGTATATGCTGTCGTCGTGTGTCAGTCCGTCCGTCTGTCCGTCCGTCACAAGCTGGCACTGTACCAAAACGGCTAAACAGTAGATCATGCAAACAACGCCGCGCGATAGCCAGGGACTAGAGTTTTTGACACCAAAGATCTCGGTGAAATTCAGTCGGAGTCACCCTCAAAAGGGGTGCCAAATACAGGTGGGGTAGGTTACAATCAACGATTTTTGCCCAATATCTCGTCATATATCAGAAACGGTGCAAGATAGCGACATAGTTACTATGGAACGCTAATGGGTATTCGTGTGCGATGTATCGAATGGCGCTATTTCCAGTGACCTTGACTGACCCTAACTACCCCAAACCACTCCAATTTCACAAGCTGGCACGGTACGAAAACGGCTGAACAGATCGAGTTCTTTTTTATTGGCACAGAGGCTTCCCTCGGCTTGTCCTACACTGTGTTGGAAAGGAATTCGGGTATCTCCAAAATTATCGATACTTCCCTCTAGAACTTTCACCCAAATTCTGGACGTCGATCGTCGCAGGTGCTGTCAACTTAGGTGGGCGGTCAGTGTGATAAACTGGTGACGGTCGTCGGTCACCATTTTATCAGCACGGTTGTCGTGAGACACCGCGTCGTGCGGGTCTGTCAGCGGCAGCAGAGACTTGTTCAGTACTAAGCCAATAGATTAGCTAGGAAGAACGTCTCGGAAATGACCTATTTTTGTTTGGATGGGACCTAAAACCTTAACTCAATGTCAATTCACGTTAACCGCAGGTTAACTCATTAGCGTCGTCATGACAACGACAAGTCACAAACACGGCAACCAATAGCAGTGTTGTAAACTGGGTCAGCTAACCGATGGCTAAAGTCAACTGAGGTTGGTGCAACAAGAAATGAGTCAGCCGAACAACGGCTCGGCGACTGCTGGGATGGCTGACCGTGGCGGATCGAAAGCCGAAAATTTCCACAAGAAAGCCAGCCACATTTGTGGATTTTGTTTACTTCTTTACATTACATATATTTGAAAATTCAAAGATACAACTAAAGCTCAAAGGCTTAAAATGATGTTACCTAAAATGTGATATGTTTATGTGTTAAGTTTCGGAACATACGGGGTGGGTCAAAAAGTGACACCTTTGTAATCTTTTGGTGTTGATAACACTAAATGTGCAGAAAAAACAGTGGGTTTACTAGTATTTTGATATATTCATGAAGAAGATTATGTAATCATTAATCAAGTTGCTTTTACTGTTATAATGTTAAATATTCTATTGTACACTAACAGAAACCGGATTGAGTCGTTATCGCCTACTATAGCGGGTAAAATGACATCGATTTAAAATCATGACTATTATTTGAAAAAGACGGAAAGTCCACTCCTAGACCACTATTTTAACAGCAAATTCATTCAAACATTTTCTCAGCACCCTATGCTTTTTCTATTTTCAAGTTTTCAGTCATAATTTTTATACTTACGTATTTATCAATGTCTCAGCTTGACGTCAAGTATGACAACACAACGAATATTTAACCAATAAAATATTTAATAACAGTCTAAATATTATTCCCTTGTATGATACTTCATCTATCACACTTATATCTGACAAAACAAATGTTGTTAACACATATTTTAGCTCAATTTGTTGAGAAACAGTATGGGGTTCACTTTTTTGGCCCACCCTATAGGCTTAAGTGAGTACTGTAAATGTTGCTCGGAACACCGCTTGACCTATGCCTGCATCAAATTTGAAGCAACGCGCCTATACATTCGCTGATTTAAAAACGCCCGACGCCCGAGTGGGTTATTGTTACCTTAATTTTTGCACAGATTTATTGACGACAACATGGCCTTTATCGAGGCCTGTGCATATAACGAAGGTGATGGCTATACATAAATGTCAAGTGAACGCATTACTACAGTCACGTATCGTTGCTGCATCTCGTTGTTGATGGTACAGTCGCATCATCACCGACGCCATCTGTTGACCCATTCACGGCTGCTGCTGCTGCTGCTGCTGCTGCTGCTGATCCGTCCCATCAACTCTATGTCGTCGTTTTATGATGAACGTTTATAGCGGACCCGACGCAGATTAATTTCTGTCGATACTGCAGAGTAGCACCGAAGCGCCTCCACAAAATTAGCCCCTCGGGTCATCGGATCAGCGTAGAAACTGTACCTGATAACGACGCCGTCACCCGGTTTGCCATCATAAAACGGCGCCAAAGCGTATTGCTAACGGTATTAGACCTGACAATCCTGCGATTCGGTCTCCGCTCTAGTCTATGGCGGCTGGCATATACGATATTATAATATACGTCGACAAACGCGAGCGCTATACGGTTGCATCAAAATACTCAGAACAGTAACGAACGGCATACACCATGGTCCATAAAAACGTGCCACTTTATTTTTTACCATATTTTATATTTTAGTGGATTTTATAATACTTTTTGTACCAAAGGTATCGGTAAAGAATACGCTACACTGCAATTATTTAACGGACTGATGACGTCATAACTGCGTTACAATGCGATGTTCACTTCATCGAGTTACTTCGTGCATAATAATAGTAATAATAATACTAATGAAATGAAATGGAATATGTTGAGTTTTATACATAAAATGTTGATCAACACTTGCATGAATCTAATAGATTTTCTGCCCGAAGACACACAAAGTAATTCCTTAACAAAAATTGAAAAGATAAACCTTGGACGACTGGCACTGCTGGAAGCTAACGGTCGGCCACGGTCGCCCCGAACTACAGATAACACTGCTGCAAAATAGAAGACACAGTTAAGGCGAAGTTGTACATTTTTATATTTTTAACGGTTTTGTTGAGTATTCATTTTGTTTTCACTCCCACAGTGTAAAACTGTAAAAATCCACCAATAAATACTGGAGATAGTGAAAAATAAAGTGGCGCGTTTTTGTGGAGTATGGTATAATGTATATTTCAAGACAATGTGGAAAAAATGAGTTCCGTAAATTACTTTGACTGAGTGAGACTGTACAAGACTTATTTAGACGAAGCTGTCTAAGGAGGACGGGCGAAAGTATAAGAGTTAGTGAAAATACGAATATTTGATTGATTATATTGCCATTATTAGCCGACCGTAGTTACCAACGTGGTTGTGCGTCTGTCTATGACGTTGGTGAATTGTGGCAAAGCGTCTAAACTGATCGAGCTGGTTTTTTTGATGTGACGGTTACCACGTTGGACTCTACTTTGAATTAGATGCGGGTCCGGATCCGCCCACGGAAAGTGAGACATCCATGGACGAGTGGTGTGGAACTTCTTTCAGGCAGTGCCAGTTTTGATTCCTGAAACAGTAACGCAAGTAAGACATTGGGCGATATATATATATTTGTGAACCACGTTTGGTAATCCCAGCTTTCAGAGCTGTTGTTTAATAAAGGCGCAGACTAAGACCAGGGCCGCGGACAAAGGGGCATGGGGGCTAAGCCTCTCAAATATATTCATCTTTATTCACCATAAATGGTAGCACAGAAAAAAGAAAGCGACATGCAGCTTAACTAAACCAAATGCCACAGATAGCCCCTTTCCAACCATGAATGATCCAGCCCCCAAAACATGACTCCAGTAAATTTGTTTTACCGCCTAATAATGTGTTTTTGCATTAGCGGATAGATATGCATGCATAACAAGAAAGTAGTAACGAACGAAATATCTGCAAGCACCAAAAAGTCAAATAGTGAAATCCAGAGCGCAGTATTGCTCAGGCACTTAGTTTCTCAATTGCTTTCAGCTTCAGGGGGCTTCGCCCCTGACCCCGGACCAGGGGATTTGCTTCTGGATTTCACTGGCGCATAACCCCAGACCCTCACTATTCACTTTGTTTTAGTCCAACACAACAGGGGCATAAGTATCGACCAGTCGCTTTAGCACAGCGATTTAGATAGTGCGTCCAAGGCTTTTACTAATCTAACGTTGATTGACGAATATTTCTGTACAACATTAGAAGACATCGCAAGACTTGTAAACAGCATTCTAAATATGCTACACCATAAAGTTACATACTGTGAACATGAGGATCTCCTCAACCTATCAAAAAATCTGCAGTATTACTTTCCTCTTGATAGATGTAGTAATTAAAACATTTTAAATTTTAACAGTGCGTGGGTTTGTTATGCATCTCCATCGCGTTCTTGCCAAATTTATTTGCCGTGCAGCCTCATTCGGTGAAAACAAATCCATTAGGGCCTCTGCAGCTTCCGAAACGGCACGCCGAATATCGCGCAAAGTACGACAGGGAGCGAAGTTGACGATGCTTCGTAACGAGAGATGATGGACGTCTCGATACGTCGCCGTTCGCTGATTAGTATCGATGTCGCCGACGTCCGACTGGCAGTTAACGACCGGGCTAATTGTCGCCGGCATGTAGGGCACGCGCGACAGTCTGACGGCGGCGTCCCCCGGGCGCCGTAAAGACCGAGACGACGACGACGATGACATATTCAGCCTCGCTGTCGTCGTCGTTGCCTCGTCCTCCTGGGACGCCGCGTAAAAATCGGCGACCGCCTCTTGGCGCCGCGCGCTAAATGATCCATCGGCGTTTTCCGACGCATGCGCAAAGGCGCAACCGACTCACAGACGATGAGTAAGTAAGTAAATAAAATATTAAACACGCTGTCGAGCATATATAATCTTTGAGGAATAAGCGCGCGAAGAAAGTAGTCGTTAAGTCACTTAGCCCCAGCTGCAGTCGAAGGAATTAGCGTGATCAGTTAGGGCGTGCACGAATTGCAGATGGAATCCAGGCTTCGAAAAAAATAAATTATTTTAGCTGACACGCATTAGCAGGGAATACATTATAGAAAAAATAGTTTTTGAATTCTCAAAGACGTGCATGAAAATGTTAATCATATCAGTTTAAACTTTAAACAGCGTATATCCAGTCATCAATATTGTTTTATAGAGACCTCCAGTTTGCAACGTAGCATTGCAACGGTTGGAATTACAGGACTGGACATTACAGGACCGATCATTGAAGCACGAAATCGCAGTGGGACTGGACATTGGCAGAATGTACAATGGCGGACGGATTTTGCCCGATCTCAGTTGAACAGTATTGGTCTGTAAACGACAGAAGCCTACTATCATCCTATATTGATAATCTTTATTCATCAACAAGTGGTATTAATGCACAATTAAACAAAATAAACGAATATTAAATTTAAAAAATAAAGAAAAGATAACTTACTTAAGATATTAGTACATCAAAGGACTTTATGTGTTTTAACAGCAATATAGACGTAATACTTGTATACTTGTATATTTCATGTTTTAATTTTTTAGCAGTTTTATGTATAACTTACTGATTTTATTACCTGTACGTATGCACCTCGTAAGCGGCCTCTTGGCCATTGTGTTGCTAAATAAATAAAAGTATACAACTCTTGTTGTACTGTCTGGCACTGCTAGTTGCATAAGAAATCTCCAAGGCTACCACAAATCAATTACTTTTTCCTAGCGTCACTATCATATGAGAACGTTGAGCGTGCATGAGTAATTTCATAACGGCACAACAGTACATTATAAATAATTATTTCAAGTCCCGAAAGCGCAGAAAACTGGTTTTAAAATTTTAATAGCAAATTAAATGTTACTACAATTTACGTATAGGCCTACAGGCAACGTAAACTAAATGTGATAGAGCTTGTGTTACAACGCTGCACACATGAGCGTTACACGAACTTCATGCGTCGTTGTTGAGTTGAGACATGCATTTTCAGTCGAATCCTTTTCTGTATCTAGTTGCCGAGGGTGCAGATAGAGTTTTGCATTATGTTTCTCATTGTTTTGCAGTGTCTGCTATTATGTGTAATGGCTTGTTGCGAACCGTGTTCAAGGGAAAGCTGAAAACATAATCTTTTCGGACAATGCCGACGACGAACATCATGTACGCGCCGCTGTGACATAAGTGTGATTTTCGCGCCGTCGACAAATATCTGGACTTACTTACTAGCATGCATATAAATCTTATAAATGGCTCGCTCGGAAAATAAGAAAATTGGAAATGCTTGGCAACGCCAAGCGTGTAGCCCGCCTGGCACAAACGTGCCTACAAAACTCGAGTTACTGAACCAAAGTTCATCAATTTTGTAACAGACGTAGACGGTTCGTCGTTGGTGTTAACGCGCGCATCCATGTTGCGAATTTGCGATCCTCTCATCCGTTGTGGAATGTCAGCGCACTCGTGAGTATGCCAATTTTCGCCGATACGCCTCAAAAATCGGTAACTGTAGAAGCGTCTCTTGAGCGATTGGGAAAAGGTCGGATTTATCACGCTCACCCACATGTGTACCTAGTCTTAAAAATTGCTGTCGTGGATGAGGGCCAACCGTCTGCAGGCAAATCCGTCAAACACCGAGGTCCTGTGGTGCTCGTCGGGCCGTCGTCAGCACCAGATACCAACCACATCGGTACGGATCGGCACCGTTGATGTGTTGCCGGTCTTCTCGGTCCGCGACCTCGGCGTTTACATCGACTCGGACGTCGCCATGCGGTCGCACGTGACTGCCACCGTGCGATCGTGCTTCGCAGCGCTTCGACAGCTACGTAGCGTGCGGCG
>Ga0209780_1000525_pt1 | contig 20787 bp, 12 predicted proteins | sample WorMetexBAHAMAS2_FD_187384 | JGI IMG/M metagenome (GOLD analysis project Ga0209780, IMG submission 187384) | Marine gutless worms symbiont microbial communities from Max Planck institute for Marine Microbiology, Germany - Inanidrilus exumae... | ecosystem: Host-associated > Annelida > Digestive...
TATAACTACAAGGTGGAAATTCTGTAGCAGATTCATAAATACAGGATTTAATGCGCATTACATGCCTAGCTATCATCTTGATAGGAAGTCATATATGAGCTTTCGATTAGTACCAAAATCGTCTGCACAGGGACCGCGCGACGCCACCGGTATATTATATAACTGCGAGGTGGAAATTCTGTAGCAGATGCTAAAATTCAACACTTCATGCACAGTACTTGCCAATCTATCGTCTAATTTGTTAAACGAAGTAGGTTTGTCTTTTTTTCGGTATGTTGAAGTAGGCCTACGTGTGTGCGATATCGTCGTTAACAAGTACGTTTGCTATCTCATCTCCTGATGAGTTCTTGTTTGAGTTGTTCTTGAACGTGTTATATTCTATCTTCGTAGTTGTTGAATGTTACGTAAATATTAGTAGAGTCAGAAATAAAAGAAACTGCAGTGTGAAGTTGTGATGTAATGTGATATTATAGAGTAGACGTTTGTTTGACCCTCTTGCAGTGGCAGCATGATGTCATCTGCCGGATCAAGTTTGTTGTGCTCGGTGTTGGGATCTGAGAATGTCAGTCGCGTGACAGCTGACACGGCAGACGACCACAGCTCGCTGGATGGAGACGAAGTCAACAATGTGGATTATTGCACAGCACGCCTTGCGCTGCTGCTTGACAGTGGAAAGTTGAGCGACGTGACGTTGATAGTTGGTAGCAGACGATATCGCTGTCATCGGCTTCTACATGCTAACGCCAGTTCTGTCCTAGAGTGAGCCATCGTGAGCCACCACATCTTTACAATGTGCTTCTCCTCGTTGCTGCTGTTCTCCTTCTTAGCCCGCATGGCATCGCGATGCCGAAGGGCTTATATTTTTATTTATGTTTATTCTTTCTTCGTTTTGACACATAATCTGTGAGGTCACTGAACCGCTCTCAAACAAACTTGTACACATATTCACTTGAATGATGGACACTTCGCCTACGGGACACTTCGCCTACTGGACAGTTCGCCTACTGTTTGGTCGTTTCGCCTACTGGACACTTCGCCTACTGGTCATTTCGCCTACAAGACATTTCGCCTACTGCCTGGACAGTTCGCCTACAGATTGCTCTTCATTTTATCAAGTAGACTACCAAAATAAAATAAAATCAGGTATGTCCAATGGGCAATCTGTAGGCGAACTGTCCAGGCAGTAGGCGAAATGTCTAGTAGGCGAACTGTCCAATAGGTGAACTGTCCAGTAGGCGAAATGTCTTGTAGGCGAAATGACCAGTAGGCGAAGTGTCCAGTAGGTGAAATGACCAAACAGTAGGCGAACTGTCCAGTGGGCAAAGTGTCCCGTAGGCGAAGTGTCCAGTTACCATTTACTTATGACTGCTATTTGAAAAGCGCGGTGTCGCTGACCGTGCGCATGCACGGTATGCTGACGGTCACGAGATGGCGACACTTAAGTGGTGGTGGAGTGGCGTAGTGGTAGCGTCGTTAGTCTAGATCAACGAAGTTAACCTATGCTGAGCCCGGTTAATACTGGGATGGGTGACCGTGTCCGGGTTCGACTCCCGGAGGCGGCACTTTATTTCGTTATGTAACCAACCACCCAGGTCGACTCAGCCTTCTACCCTCCGTGGGACGGTAAAATGAGTACCAGCCAAAGGGCGGTGATGTTCTGCGGCTGGGGAGTAAAGGCAGGCATGGTGTAATTTGCAAGTAAAACTGTGTGATCCATGTCTGAGCGCATTTGAGGCGCTTGCGTAAAAATGCGCTATACAAATCTACGTATACGTATACTTTAATGCCACCAAACTTACTGCTAACAAATCAACCTAAACTGACCCTAACCGTAACACTAACCCTAACCGACACAGTAACGGTAATATTTTTTTACGCGCGTATACGGCATTTTCGTTGACACCCATAAAAAGGTTGTGTCGCATTAATGAAAGGAATTTTTTCGCGGAGGCGCGTAGCGGCATTCCTGCGTGGGCTAATTTTTTACCCATTTGCTGATGTAGCTGTACTCGGGTCAGAAAACACCATCTGGAGACAAAAAGTCGATAGTTCATACTTTATCTTTGAAAGAGGGTTTTTTTTGTGGGGTATATAAAAAAGGGGTTTGGTCTTTTGGGGGTATAACAGAATGAACGCGCATGGTCAACAACACATTACACGCACTTATAGACCGTGTGTGTACACAGCTTATATAATTATCCATTTGAAAAATTTGGTCCGAAGTCCGTCGGGCATTTACCCCACGGGCTGGGGGCAAAAACCGCTTATTGGGACTGACTTTGAACTTTGAATGAACATGTCTCTGCAACAGAACAAGATATCAACAATTACAAAGAAACTCGTCAATCTACAGGGACTCCCCTACATACCCCCAATTTGGTGAACTTTGGTCCAGGAACGGCTGAGAACGGTTGGCAAGTTTCTGCCCACCCCTAAATTTTCGCATTGGGAGACACTGTCAGTCGACCTGCCTCCCTGGCCGAATGGTTAATCCACTCATGTGCAGTAGAGCGTGACGTGCTCAATGACCGGTGTTCGACTCGGCCCGGGTGTATCTGCCTACCAAAGAATTATTTCTAATAATTCCTATCTATGCACATGATGAACAGGGAGATAATCCCTGGCAGGAAAAAGAGGGTTCGACGGTGTCCTCTATAAAATGTGACCGTTCAGGCACCTTGATCTAGCAGTGTCAAGTCTGCTAGCCCCGCCTGTGTGAGTCGAAGCAAATAGACTTGGCTGGCCACTGTTTGGCATAATACACAGCGCCAGTCAGGGCTAAGCCAGACAGTAGGCCATGTCTAGAAGGGGCGCGCTGTAGATATAGCCGACAAGCTGCTCACTCCTACTCAAGCCTTCCTTCACCCTACACATTGCTAACACACACTGCATACACCTACCAATGTAATTTGCAAGTAAAACTGTGTGATCCATGTCTGAGCGCATTTGAGGCGCTTGCGTAAAAATGCGCTATACGAATCTACGTATACGTGTACTTTAATGCCACCAAACTTACTGCTAACAAATCAACCTAAACTGACCCTAACCGTAACACTAACCCTAACCGCCACAGTAACGGTAATATTTTTTCCTCTCCCTGGGCAAGCGAACTGGACCGCTATATGGTCTCAGCGCTGGTGTCCAGAGTAGGCTGGACCCCTGCCCGCAAAGAACGAACGAAAGAACGACGCTGTCAGCCTTACCGCATGGATGTCATGTAACAGACAGCAGACAAACTTTGGCACATGTTATGTAGTGGCACGAGCTTACAGTCTACAACAACAGATTGCCAGGCGGGCTCACGCTGGGCTTTGCCGTGCATCTAGTTTCTTTCTATGCTGTCATTAACATCTAGGCACTGAAGATTCGACTTGACAACAGCTGCAGAATTTTCCAAATCGTTCGCACTTGGTTGCTTAGATGTGTGTTAATTAGACACAGTGGATAATGATTAACCTAGACCCAGCAACCTAACTTAGACCCGGTCCTAGCTGTTTATGGTTGCATCAGTAATTTTGCGGCTTTTAACAGCACTATATGTATTAGTCCAACTTTTATTTATATTTCAGTGCCTTCAAGGTGATGCTTTAATCTTAGTACTGCTGCTGTTGCTGCTGCTGCTGCTATTGTCAGCATCAAAGAGCTGGCATGAAGGACATTAATTCCCATTCCATCATGAGTCTGCTGGTGAATGAAGAAAGGATAAGGTCAGGCCACTGGTTGGGGTCAGTACTCTGAGTGTCATTTATTGCTTTGTACACCGTGTTTCAGAAAAAACATCCACTCATATTATTGGCTATAAGTTGAGGAATAGTTGTCTGACTGTAATAATTTTTGACACCAAAATTCATCAAATAATTTGTCATCGCATGACAGCTTACTGAGCTTAGTTGTCCACCTCACTAACTAATGTGTCTACACTACCTTCTAAAACTTATCGCATGAGTTTTATCACCATGCATTACCAACATGCCTTGTTTTGTGACAAAACGTTACATTCCAATAATTTCACAATTCGTTAAATGTGAAAATGTTCACTAGCACATACAGGAAATGTTGATTTGCTGATGCTATTTTGTTCAGTGTCAGTTTTTGCAGTAAGTTTTACACAAAATGCGTTATAATGCTTCACAACGGCTGCATGTGACTGAAAGAGTCAAAGAACACTGAAAACAGTCACGGCAAGCATCACTGGCAAGGAATATATAATGTATGTCAGTAAACACGACGGAATCAGTTGATGACTGTTGAAAACTGTGGTTTCAACAGTTAGTGAAAATTTGATGCCAAAAGTCCACAACCTGTATGGAAAAATATGTAATGTATGGCGACAAAACCCGTGCGATACATTTTACAAGGTAGTGTAGACACATTAGTTATGTGAGGTGGACAACTAAGTTGTAATGCGATGTCATATTATGTGATGAATTTTGGTGTCAAAAATTATTAAAGTCAGACAACGATTCCTCAACTTATAGCCACTAATATGAGTGGATGTTTTTTTCTGAAACACGGTGTAGTTTGTACGATGTATATGTCAGATCGTGATGATAGATCAGTGTGTAAAATGTAAATGGTTATGTTTGTGTTCTATGTACAGACAGATGTTAACAAATCCAAGCTGGGTTGATGCTGGAAAGTCTCATCTTGTGTTGTATGAGGATGAAGAATGCTCCGATGTCTTTGCTGAATTTCTCAGGCTCGTAACTGTTAAATGTAAATTTTAAAATATAAAATAAATTACATTAACCATTATCGAAAGCCTAAGTATGCCTTTTTTAGTACCATTCCTATGACTGGTTCTGTTGCTATCTGCTATTATAATCCATTAATTTTCGACTGAGTTATGCAAACAATGAAATGTGGATGTTTTATAGCCAAGAGTGAATGTTGTGTGCATATGATAGGTATGTGTACTGCGGCAAGTATTTCTGCATGTGGACAACGTGCTTGGTCTGTTTGCATTGGCTGACAAGTACAATGTCATTGATCTGAAGTCCTCGTGTGTGCAATTTATGCGACGTTATCTTGTAATACAGCAAGGTGACGAGTCTCGTGCAGTGACGTGGTATCAGTGCTCATTGGCATGCAGTGACTCTGATCTACAGCACGCCTGTTTCAACTACATCATCCTCAACATGGACGTCGTTATGTCTTCTGCTCACTGGATCTCTCTTCACCTGTACAACCTTGTTGCTGTTCTTTGCCGCTCTGATCTCGTTGTTCGCAATGAATATGCCATTCTTGAGGTATAATTTTAACCATTTATCACCAGAACTGAACAGAAATTGTATATCTTGTTTATGAAATGTCGGTTGAGCCATATCATTTAAGCTGTGCATAGTCCCTGATCCCACTTTGTTTATTTGCTTTGCAACTTACATGGCTTTATAATCAAGATAATTAAATTATCTGTCACAGTGACATATGGACCTGTGTTAAAGGCCACAGAGCTGGACGGTTCATGCACCAAATCATGTAACGTGTCAGAAGGGGGTAAAAACAATTAGATATTTGGGATCTGTGATCCAGTTTGCCTATTCACTGTACAATTTTTATGGGGCTATGATGATGATTAAGGGCTATTTACAAGTGAGCATGTCCAATGTTTGAACCATTTGTAAGGTTTTTCAAAGTCATGCAAGCTACCATTGTTATATGGTGAATAAAGATTTTTATAAAATGGCAGTTTGGGAGAAAAGGGGATCTGAATTTGAAAATTTGGTATTAAATTGAGAGTTTACTAACAGTTTATAATGAATAGTAGAATTATAAAAGAACAGAACAGTGTGTCTAGCAGTAACATCATTAATCACAGTTACAGTGCATCTGAAGAGAGTGAAGTCATTCAGTTCAGCCACTGTTGAAACACAGTCCAGATCAGGTGCCACGTTTGATGAACACTCGCATGCATTGATGTTCAACTGCTGAAGAAAAACCCCCCACTGAGTCTGAAGTGCTGGATGCATGTAGAAGTTTGGCGATGATGACAATCTGCGGACAAGTTGACCAGCTTCACTGCACGTGCCATGTGAACAAAGGATTGATAGGGCATGTATGTTGCTGATGTGTTGCTGATTGATAGTTGGTGTTGCCATATTGTCAGGCGGTGTGATACGTTGGTTGACAGCTGAGTGGCGTCAGTTGGAACGGCAGTACAATTTGTCAGTCATTCTGCCTTACGTTCGCTTTCCAATGATCTTCCCGCAACAGTTAGCTGAGTTTGAACAGTCCACATTTGAACATGCTCTCCATGACGTTTTTTCACCCTATCTACTCAGAGCCCACAGGTAGCTTATATGTGCCTGTTCAGTGCAAGTAAAACTAACGAGTGTTGTAAATTTTTAATACATTACACATGTAGTTATGGTGGCCTGCACTTGCTATAGTGAAGCATAAGATCATTATATTTACTTTGTAGAGGTGCAAAGTATTGCAATCAGCATGTCTGTGTGTTTGTCTGTCTGTCGGTGTGCTCACATATCTCAAAAATTTCACGTCCAAATTCCGCCAAAACTTTCTCTACATGTTGCCTGCAGTTGTGGCTTGGTCATCCTGATGGCAGTGCAGTACATAATGTACTTCTGGTTTTGTGAATTACATCATGTAATGTAATGTAATGTAATGTAAAAAGTCAAGTTTAAAGTGTCATAAGTAAAAATCACTTCAGGACACTATGCAAATGTCACAAAAAACACAACCCTATGATAGCATTAAAAATAACTCTGAATATATAAATGGGTTTTCAGTGAGCGTTTAAAATCGTCGAGTGATGAGCATCGCCAGTCCTCTGTCTGACGTCAGTCCATAGAAAACAAACTATGTCACTGTATTTAAAGTGCAGCCCCCTACAAATAATGAGAGCCAAAAGTGTGCAGATTCCACTCACTGTAACTGCTGTGAAGGCTTCTATGCCACATTGCACACAGCTGGCTTATTTGACACAAAAAGCAGGTCAAAAAGCACGCTGTATTATATATACTTGTGAAACTTTTAAAATTAGCAGCATGTGGACATGTGTGATGCACTGTGGTCATACATCAAACTAAATGACATAAATTTATATTCGGTTAATTGGATCAAGTTTCTCATAATGGCTTTGAAGAGCCGGCATAAATGGAGCAATGCCCCTTCTGTCAGAAGTGCGGTTGTGGATGATAAAAGGATGATGAGGCCAAACCACTGGTTAGTGATAGTGCTTTGTGTTCCGTTCATTGCCAAACACCGTTACACTAACCCCCAGGAGTTCTTTTCCAGGACAGTCATCGGAGGAGGACCCAAGAGAAAACCGGCTGACCCAGGTTTATCTGGAAAAACAACGGTAGATCTGGGTGTGTGTAGGTGTGTGTGTGTGTGGTGACAGACGTCATGCACTGTCAGTCTCTGGTCAGAATGTCTCAGACGCTGACGTGTCTGACATGGAACTTACCGACGATCCTGCGTGTCTACCAGACGAGAACCACTACAGAAACTACACGGACTGCCGCTACTCAGTGTGCGTGGACTTGGTTCGCACGTCGGTCTGTAGTTGTCCTCTAGTCAGCAGCAGAGTGGAAAAGACGGTGACAGTTGGTGGCAGCAGTGAGATTGTTGGTCGGCAGCTGCCGTCTCAACTCAGAGTCACTCTTTATCCACAGGTCAGCTCTGCATGTTCACGTGACTGTGTCTGGCTGTCGGCTGTGTGCGCTGTTCATGACTTGGACTTGATGTGCACTGCATCGTTTCCGCAGTGGCAAAGACCTCTGTGCTGCCAGTGGGACTTGGCGTCTTTTGACAAGCATGGATGTGGGCAGGTTTAATGTCATGCGTAGATGATGGTATATAAGAAGCCTTTACTCTGCCTGCAGACACAGTTAACTGTCAAGGGAGAAACGGTCATGAAAGTATTTGCAGAATGAACTCTTCAGTCAGTTTTATCGTTTTTCTTAGCATGGCTGTGACATGTGGGATTAGCCGCGATCCATTAAGTGCCAGGCTGCACGTCACACAAGGCCACCATACTTGGCTTTAGTTTTCAGAGTTTGTTTGGTGTTATATTCGTTTTCTGCGGGCGAACTGCTATTCACTCTGAGATGCATCCAGTATATGGTGACATTGGTGTAAGAAGTTTGTTCGTGGTCAAGAAAGTGTCGTTGGACCTGGCTGCCCTGTTGTTTTGATGACTGATGCAAGGATCACAGCAGTCAATTATCTCAAATGGTCTGACCAGGGATATACTTTAAAATGAATTCCAACAATACATTGAAAATGAAAGACTTGCATTTAATGTTTAATTGGGTTTTGCTTGTTAAACTTGTTTTACCCGTGCAATGCTATGCTAGCGCGGGTATTAGCCGTCATCGTGTCTGTCGGTGTGTATGTGTGTCTGTCACATGCCAGTATTGTATCAAAGCAGCTAAATGTGGGATCACGCAAGCAACACCATGTGATAGCCCAGGGACTCTAGTTGTCTGACGCCAACAGTTGTTGATGGATGACCCCCCTTCCCCCACGATCTGAGGTTTGATGCAAGAATACATGTACAAGTGCCAGCCTACAGATGACAAACCGTCCCTGAAATGGGTGTGACCTCTTTAACTTTTTGGAAAATAAGCGATAATATCTCGAAAACGGTACAAGATAGCCTCAGTTTCTATTAAATTTGAATAGGAAGGCGTATGCGTTCAATTGAACGGTTATGTTGCCGATGACCTTGGGTGACCCCCTAAACACCTTAAACCACCTCAATTTCTACATTTTGCGTTGCCTTATGCATCTTCGTAATTGGTGATCGCAAAAGATGCCAAATTTGATGTACACGTTAAATGTGCAAGTCACAGCCTACGGACGACAAACCCACCCTTATAGGGGCGTGGTCAGGTCATGTTGGGGCGCCGATCATATCACTGGAACGGCTGAACCTAGTCATCACATTTTGTAGTACACAGGTAGGCGATATCAATTCTAGCAAGATGATGACATATCACCAACAAAAGGGGCCTGTTATGGTCACGTGACTGTTCTAAAATTTTGCCATTTGTCGTGATGCAACACGTCGCACGGGTTTTTAGCGACTTTTGAGCTACTTGTTCTTGTAACTCGCAGTGCTGTTTAAACAAGGTATCGCCCTAACGGGACGTAACCTTACTGGCCCGTCGCGCAGTGTCGGCCATCCGACCGCCCACACGCCCAGCAGCGGGCCTGCCCGCCGTCAGCGTTGCAGACGACGACAGACGACGCCGACATATGCCAGCAAGCAAAACAATGGTGGCCAGCCTAATGGGCCAGTATTGTTTTGCTTGCTTCGACAGTAACAACGCTTGGCGAGGTGTGAAAGAAAACTGCCTCTGATACGATCTATATGAAAGCTTACTCAGTGAATCGACTGTCAAGTGTGGAGTGTTTCTGTGTAGCAGCTGCATGTGTCGGCTACAGTAACGTGCATGTGTGTATGCTAAGCGTAGGGTTTCTACACGACGTCAATGTGGCAGGGTCAGGTGGGCGTGGCGACATCGACTGAAGTCAGCCCATCGGTCCTTGTGGAACACTGCGGCGGTGCGGAGCTCGGTGACGCTGCAGTGACAGTGGCAGTCTACGCACGCTACGCAGGCGTGACATATATCGACATGGCACACACCAGTCGACACTCGCTGAATGAGTTCGACACTTGTAGTATCAGTAACGTCATTGACTCTGAACTCCTGCGTGCTGACATTGACGGCTGTCTGTGTGTCCGCGTCTTTGTTTGCCCACTCCAGTCACTATAGACGTCAACTCCTGGAGGGATGTTAGATGCACTTCAGTTTCCATAATATATTACCCGAGTCAACCAACATTTAACCTCTGTCCTCTTTTACGTGGTCAAGGTACAGGGTAATGACGGCTTTTGGGCTTAGTAGTGCATGATGTGCACCAAAAAACGTTCGCCAGCTGGTCTTCCCGTGGCAGAGCTTACAGTAAATTTACAGTATATCCACAATGTCGACACTGTCCGTCACATTCTACCACTAGCTGATGCCTGTCACACGCCTTACAGTCACCCCCATCATGTAGCTAATGAGTATGAGTGAATACATGCTTTGAACTCACGGAACCGCGCCACTAGTGTAATTACTACAGCAGGTTACTGATTTGGTTTCTTCTTTCCTAGATTTACATGTCAGTGGCGTCAACAGGTCAATGACGTTGGGCAGACATTCTCTGTAAGCTCCCCAGGTGGACTGGGGAGCCCAAGTGCCTAATGTTTTTGACACACTATTAAGAAAGTCTAAAAACCTTAACTCCTGGGTATTTTGCCCATATAAAAGACAACAAAGGTTAAATACTGGGGATTTGCCTGTGGGCATATCCCAAGTATGAGTTTACAGGCTGTACGTGTAATAAAATGAAATATGCAACAAAATGTCTTCGATACTTTTTTGTTTAATTTTTACTGTATAATGACAACTGAATAAAATGCAAGTATTATAAACTAGCATATATCACACTTAGTTATGTCTATTGTTCACCATTTGCTTACATCATATTGACTACTCGCAGTCATTCTTTCAAAACACAACATACTCTTCATATGCACTGTGAGTCATAACAAGTGATCCTTTATTTTGGCAATAACTTTGATAAATGTAGAACAAACTTAATAATATTTGGCAGGAATGTCGAATAAACAGTTTGTAACAAATTTATGTGAAGACCGCCCGCCAATATAATTACATCTGATATAATTACATGTGTTCCGATAAGAACACCTAAAATAAAATACAAAAATTTACAGTCGTTGCTGTTATGGCCTCCCAACATTTCAGTCCTGAACCCAGTTGATTACAAGATCTGAGGTTTGATGCATGAACATCTGATGCAAGAACACGTGTACAAGTCACCGATCAACGATGTGACTGATTTTGCTCAGACTACAAACGTTTTTGTAATTTATTTTAGGTTTTCTTAGCGGAACACATATGATGTATACTGTATATGCACCATTGTAAGGTACCTTGCTTCACCGATGTACTGTAATTACATTAAACACGTGTGGTGGACAGCTTTCACATGATTGTGTGACAATGTTTATTCTACATTCCTGTTATCAACTTTGGTCTACATTTGGCAAAGTTATTGTCAAAATAAAAGGGTAGCACTTTTTATGACTCAGTGTATATTCATAACCCTAGTTAGTAGTGTAGCGATGCTTCAAAGGGTTCAGGTTCGGGAGTAAGGTCTGGGCCACTGGCACATCATTAGGCCAAGGAGAAGTAAGTAGAATTCCGGCAGTTTCGGTCTGGCGTGTACACTGTTCACCTACTTTTTGTTCAGTGAGTTTTTTTTGGTTGGCCAATTTTTCCTTGGCATCACTTGGGCCCTGGAGATCGGAGGCCATGGTTCATGGAACTGCCCGATTCCCATTCCCCCTCCCTTGAAGCTATGCCACTGACCACAGCATGGCTATTCTGTAGTTAAAAACTCCTAATGATAAGAACAAGGCACAACAACAAAACTCGTGGCTTACACAACAATACAACAGTCACAAAATGTCGACTGCGGGAGACTGATAAAATGCACTGTTGCACAAGTTAGCACAACCACACCAACAGACATTATTAATCTCAGTGCAACATTTAACTGTTTGCCAGTAACAAGCGAATGTATTTAGTGTTTAGTTAACTATTCGTGAATATATCCAAGCATTCATGCACTTTCTGACAAATTACAAAAAAAGCATCTTAACATGATGCACAAGGCTATGTGTAATGTGACGTTAGAGAAAAAAATATAACACTGCTGCTACTTTAACGAATTTGCCATTTACGAATCATGATGATGACAACAACGATTATTATTAATACCATCGTCTAAGTTCTAGACGAGTAAAGCTTGGCAATACAATACAACATTTCCATTCTTATCTGTCTCCCAAACTATGGGATTATTAGATGTGTTTATCCTATTCCTATTGCAGTAATGTAAATTTTCTTCTTTCTGGTTTTTCTTCAATTACGTTGCAGTCCTTCACTTCAGTGTACTGATGCCAACTAACTGGCTGTTAAAATATTTAGTTTCAAATTCAAGACCTACATTTCAAATTCAGGTCTGTGTTTTAACCAGTGTTGACTCGTCTTGCCTGATAACATGCATCCAGAGCTGAAAAGGAAATGTCATCTAATGACTGAAATATGACCTTGACCTTCAAACGTGACCTAGATAGGATCAAGGTGAACCAGTGTGCCAAATATCTAGGTCAAATGTAATTTAATTGAAAGTTATTGTCCAAACATACAGATATACAAATAACTGAGTGCTCTCCTGGACCACTAGTCACTAAAAATTTCGCAGTTAAACTGTTAATCATTGCAGATCTATCAAGCAGTGTTCTATTTTGCATAATGAAGAGCAGGCATGTGTTCCGACTTGTCTGGAAGTGAATTAACCGAACAATCATAATGAGAACAGTGACATGACATTGCAGTAAGAACTCAGTGACAGTGTACACACCAAAAGCAAGTTCTGCATAATATACACATTAATTTTGTGTATTTACAGCTGCTGCAAAAAATGCAGTGAACTACATATCATCTGGTCGTGATCGATTATGACGTGTATCCTACTAGGAACTATTACAGCCAAATTTAATGCACATAACCCGCAAAGTGATTCTGCAAAGTAATCATTAACATGCTAGTGACTTAAAAGAGACGAGTAGTCACATACAAACATGCCCATTGAAAAAAAGGCAACTTTGGGGATTGATTAAGGTTTTATGTCCCACCCGACACAAAATAGGTCATTTTGGAGACGTTCTTATGAGCCAATTTCTTGGCTAAGTACTGAAAAAAACACTACAAAGCAAACGTGCATCCGTAATAAAATATACTACAACATAAAATGAACCAAAAAAACAGCCAGGTTTGGTCGCCTCCTACAACCTCTGGCCTGTTAATGCAGATGGCCTATTCTGGTTTTGGTGTTTCACAAATTTGTCACTTACTTACTTAGACACCCACTTATTTACAGCCCCGGGACCCACAGGGGGCGGGAACTTTGGGGACAATTGGCATCGTAAAAACTAATCTGAATGTCAGCAAGGACAAGCGGACAGTAAAACTAATCCAACAAAATCCTCCAATTCTTATCTGGGGTGCCGGCTGCATACTGGGCGGGCAAAAAAATAGCTGCACATGTAGCTGAACTGACTTTTAAATCGGTTCAGCTACACATGATACATGTAGCAATTTTTTGCTAAATCTCAAAAACTGGACTCATGTGGGTCTCATTCGTACCAATGAAGCTAAATACTCAGTCGCCATTGTTATGACAAAACTGTAAATAAACCACAAAGTTCAGGTATGTACAGTGATGAAAATATATCAGCAGCACGACTAATAATACCTTCAACATCCATAACAATTAAACTCCACAAAACATCAAAGCCGCACGTAAAAACACACGCACATGCTGCAGTGCATTGATGGTAGTTTTAAGATAAAAACGACATTCACAAAACAAGAAAGTACTCAATGAGTGTAAACCTTCTCCATGCACAGTGCCAGATTTACAAATACGGGGTCGGGACCATAGCCCTTACCCCCTTTCTCTTTTAGCTGTTTAGTACGTCCCTTCTATGGACGTACTACAAAATGTCGTGGGAATGAGGGGCCCCTAAATGTGTGGGGGCCATGTTTGGCCAAATAGTCTTGAAAGATATAAATCAGGCCCTGGCCACAACTCACTTAAAAGCTTCCACAAAAAGTTCTGGAACATCTTGACCAGAGGATAATTGGGAGATTGAGTAATAACTAAGCCTGAAATCTGATCAACCTATCGGTTTCATTTCCTAAGGCAAAATTTTTCAGAAAATCCATTGCTAACAGACAATCAGACAGATAAAACATGACCACCTTAGTGGAGGTAATAATGTTAAAAACTGACAGCATGCTGAGCCAAGTCCTGGAGTAGCGACAGATGACAGAAACCAACGGAAATGGCTTGATCCGAAACAATTAGTTGTATACTACAAACAAAGCTGGATTGTCATTGGTCTCCGTCAGCTGCACGGCCATTGCTACGGCGATACCTTGGAGGTGCGTCGTTGTCACGGTTGTTGACCTTCGGTGATCGTCGAGGTCGTGTGTTGTTAGGCAGAGGACGACCGGTCGACTGCTGCTGCTGCTGCGGATCAGCGGCGTGATAAGGTTCTGTTGACATGTGTCGAGATAACAACATCCTATACAGCAACAACACAGACATACGTAAGCAGCGATCATTTTAACAGCCTCCTCCTCCATTTATCAGCCATTTCCCATTAACCTGACTTCGCTCAGTTGTCTTCCTTGATGTGTTCAAGAAGTGAACCTTTAGTGATGTGTGCCATGGTCACCCGACCAACAGTGACAACAAACTGCAGGGAACTGAACTGGCTGCAACCAGGAAAAAATCGCCCACTGGCATCATCTGTCCTTGATCTATTTTATCATTTACAGTCCTAGTTAAATGAACTGGTGATTACCAAGTGGTTTCCAGTTTCGGTTTCTATTCGTTCATTTTCCATTATGATTCAACATGGCCGACTAAGTTGGCTATGACATTCACCTTCTGTTCAGTGCTCACCTAGTGCATTTCTGTATCACATCACATCGTACCAAAGACCTCGTAGAAAATCTCAGAAGATTGTGAAGGGTTGTATTTTTGATGTTCCCTGATGCCCGTCAGTGTCAAAGTATCAAACTGGTGCTTTATGACATCACAACTGCAATTTTAATGCAGCTTTTTGTGCTGATTTACATTAGACAGTAAATATTTTAAAACTGTGTCAACATAATATAAGCACACAACCATTTTATGACCATTGTAACCAGCAACCCCAGTTAAGAACTGGAGGATTATGTTGCAGAAAAGTTTTAGTGCCCATCTGACCTTGCTGATAACAAGCGTGCATATGCATTAAGAACAGGACGCTGTGTTCCCTACACAGCCTCCATACTGCAGTCAACATGATATCAAGGCAAAAATATTTCAATTCCAGAGGGAAGTGATACCTGGGTGGTCTGTTGTCAGGATGACGTGTGACATTATTGCGCCGAAAACCAAATGGCGGCTGTGATCTCATGCTGTACTGGGCATCTCTAGAAGTGCCATCAGCACGCAATTCTGCTGTGTCTGAAGAAGCTGGTGCAGAACCTTCACACACAGTACAGCCATTGTCAGCCAAGTTCAGAGGTAAAAAGTAAAAAAGAAGCTGCCACAGTGCATCTGAAAAGCATAAAATGGAGATGCCAAAAGCTGTGTAAAACAGGCAGAAAAAACAGGAGGTGTATATAGTGTAAAAATAGGTGCCATAACTATTGCACACAAATGAAAGGTGGCAGAACTTAGTTAACTTCTACTGAGTTACACCTTGATTTCATGGCTGTTAAAATGGTATGTATTAGTGTCCGACGTCGTCAAAAAAACATCGACTCGTCGTCGAAGTCGAATCCCTTGCATCGTCGTGGAAAAAAATTACGACACGTCGACGTGAAGGCGTAGGCGTCGTCATCGAAAAAATAAAGAAAGTCGACAAACTATCGACAAAAATTCTTACGATATACTTACAGCAATAACGCACACAGAAATTCTGGTTGCATATTTCAAGAAAACAAAATTATGAAAGCAAAACGGTCGATGTCTCGATGATCTCACTACAGCCCTAGTCCCTATGTAAAATTGAAGAAAAATTAACTTGAACTTTTAAGAGAAAATAAAAACAACATAGAAAGAAGTGACCGAAAATTCCGACGCATCGTGGAAAAATTTGAAGTCAAAATGGAAAAAGTAAATTACGACGCTGTCGAAACGTCATCGAAAAATCTCAAAGTGAGTTGAAAACGTTTGACTCGATTGACGTCGGACTGTAGTATGTATGTGTTGTGTAATCTATGGGATCTACACTGTGAGTCAAAATAGGAGACATTATACTCTTATCCATACTTTGCCAAATGCAGACTGATTTTCAAAATTCTTTCACCGATGGATTTATTAGTAAATTTGCAAATGCATTACTAAAATGCCACCACATTAAACGTGTCACTACACTACCTTGTGAAATATCTTGTGTTCAAAAATTGGTCGCTCTTACTTAAAAATACAATTATTAAAACGTCTTGCGGCAGCTTTGTGTTGAATGACTTAATTTCTGTTCACTAGACAAAAACACTAACCAGATAAAAAAGCGAAACATCGTTAAAATATAATGTAAACATTACAATGGTCAGCAGTGTTAGTAACATCAATGATCATCAAACCTGGCGTTGGCTGAGCTGAGGTCCTGTCGTTGGTCTGCGAACCCTGAGAATTACGTGATGCCGCATTATTCACTGCCACTGCTCGATTGGCAAAACGTGGCGGCAATTTTCGTACGGGATGACCTGTACTTGGAACATATGGTCCAGCTGGGTCAGCAGTTTTGCCACGGGCACCAGCTTTCATCTGGCGCTGCTGATGAACACCAGTCAAATACCAGACATATGCTGCTGACTTCTAACAGCTACTACTACTGCCACTACCAGTGCTACTACTACTACTTCTACTACTTTTTAGTTTTTGTATCACCACTTGTCTAGAGTTATTTCTCGTTGGGCCAAGATGCTAAAACAGAAACTTTGGGATTAATGCAGCAGCTTTTTTACAGGTCGGATGCCCTGCCAACAATATGAAAACACTTTACACTACTTGTAATGGACACTTATCTTTTTCCATTTGTCTTTTGCAACATCCTTGATAAACTGACTACACCCCTCAACATAGTTTGCGTTCCCATTCAATGGCTTACGTCTGCCCACCTCTAAGGTACAGCATGTTATCTGTTATTACCCAAGCCGGCTGTATAGCCGCAGGCGTAAGGTGGGGCGTTCAGTCATGTCTGTTTGTCCGCGCTCTAAAAGGAAAATGGTTCGGGCTATCAGCACCAAAGGCGGTAGACATATAGTCCATGGCAGGACCTCAGCATGCACTGACCCTGAAGTCAAACGGTCAAATCCTAACCCTAACCGCCCAGCGTGGGTCTGCATGTCGATACGAATGCACATTTCTCTAGTTAACAAGATCAGGGTGGTTGCTTATATGACAAAGCACCGTAACTAAGAAAAGATGTCTCAGGATATTAAAAAGGTGCAAAGCTGTATCTGAGAAACGGAAGATTTATAGCATCAAAATACAATATAGTTATTTTATCAACAGAAATACATGTAAATATGTAAATATACACTAAATAATTTAAACACTTAAAACAGAATGTCTAGCCAACCATGGGCACGTAAACAATTTTTTGACAGGTAGGGCAGTCTGGCAGACACTGAGGCCTAACATGCTTACTGAAAGCAGATCGAGGCTCCTAACTGTTGGCATCCAAGACTGTAAATAAACCAAAATTTACCAATAACAGTAATATTTGGCAGTTATAATTCTGAAAATGACTAACTTGTCACTGCAGTTGAAGAGCAACATTAACACAGTCATTAACGTCACTAGCTACGTCAGCCGAGCTGCAGAATGCTAACTGCAAGGTGTGCCCACACACAAAAGATGCAGTAGGCTGGATGGATGTCACTATAACAAGTTTTCTCATATTTCTATTACAGTACCATAAGACAACAATGGTAGGGCAAAATGAATGGTTGGCCCTACCTATCTGGCATTTGGTAGGGCAAGTGCCCTACCTGCCCATTATGTTTCTGTACCCTTGTAGTCAACAGTGTCAACACACTGCAAGTAAAAAAACGTTTAATGGAGCAATGAGGACATAGACAATGGTAACCTCAGTGTGTGTGTTGGACTCAGGCTGTGACGGTACAGCAGGCTGATCTGATGACCTCGCAACAGACGCCGCAGCAACTGGTGCTTTAGGTCGACTGTGCATTGCTGGGCGGCTGCCAAAATTCCGTCGCTGATGTCGGACGTCCTGGGCCATCGGAGGAGGAAAAGCATCAAATGCATGCTGTCCCGCTCTATCATTTGAAGGACTGTTTCGGAACTGTACCGGAGGACCCTGATGTCGCGAGGCTCTCAATGCTGCTGACGGCGAGTCATCATTCCAGGACGGTGTCCAATGACGGACTGGCTTTGGATGGCGTGGAATGGGAGCTGCGGCAGATGGTACTTGTGGAGTCGCGGCACCGAAAAGCCGAGCCATCTCACAATTAGACTGAGCAACACAACATTGATCCGGCTAATAACCTCATGCTGCAGTTACTAATGACCCATCACTGCAATTAAACATCTAATGGAACAATAAAATACAAAATTTATTGAGAAAGTTATCAGAGCAGAAGTTTTAACTAACTAAAGTCACAACTATTAATGGATAAATTAACTGTTAAACTCTGCAACCATATCACACAAATACATAAATACGAATCATCAAGAGCTTGCAGGTTTAAATCCCATCAAATTGTTTACACCCTTGCATTTCAAGCAGCATATAGTATTATTACACCAGCGCCTACAACAGGGGAAGACAACTATCACACCGCAAGACTAAACTAAACCAAATACAACAAAACACCAGAATAAATCTTAACTAAGCAATATGCATAACATAAAATGAATGCAACAAACTAAACCCAGGTTTGGTCATCTCCTACGACCTCCGGCCTGGAAATTGAGTGGGACTATTCTGGTAGAAATGGAAGGTATGGACAAAAGAAGAAAATAGGTAATGAGTAAAGAAAAAAAGAGAAACATAAAAAGAGCAAAAGATAAGGAAGAGAATAAACAAGGGAGAAAAAAAGGGGATAGAGAATACCCCGGCCCCATGCAGGGCAGCCACAGCATGTCATCATTGCACCATCTCTACCTGTCTTCTGCTCTCGTTCAAAGACACTTTTTAGTATTTATTACTCGTAACATTTATGTCGTGCCTGCAAAGTGACTTTTGTCATTACAGACATGCTAATCATTTTTAATCACCTACTTACTTACCCTTACCCTCTGATCGAGTATGGCTCACTTTATCTCTATCCTTACTTACCAAAAAGACAGCAAGACAAATAAACAAAGCAGTTGATAAAGCTCACCTGATGAAAAGCAAGCTGACTGCTCGGCAGGAGTACCTCACAGAACTCACACGGCAACATCACTTCCTCATTCTCACCACTAAACACATAAAAATGACATACTACATACTACTACTACTACTACCAATACCAATACCATTATAGTAGTGGTAGTAGTATTATATATAGTCTTTATTCATAAAATTCTGACAGATGCAAAGTTCATTAAAATTTACAGTAAAATACATACATGTGTAGTACATTACCTAGGTCGACTCAGCCTTCTACCCTCCGTGGGATGGTAAAATTAATACCAGCCAAAGGGCGGTGATGCTCTGCACCTGGAAACATAACCGCAGGCCTGGCGGAATATAACGGCAGCCTACCACTGGGTGGATGACTTAAGTGACGGCGAACTTCGACAGTCTAAAGCACTGGCGGCGTTTAGCATTATCATATTCCAGAAAGGGATTCCTCCGTGGCAAAATGGCAAGTTCGCTTCACTCAAATTAACTTTAACTAGCTACATGAAAGACAGAAAAAACAAAAAGACAGACAGAACAAAAACATGTAGCTAAGACAGGGGAAAAAGCAAAAAACTCTGCATATCCGTCATTGTTAATCGGCCATTAACGAGTTAATTGGCGAAAAATTGGCAATTAAGATAACAGACGATTTAACTGATGATTGACCGTTAACTGGTGGTGGATAAACAACATTTGAGTTAATCGACAATTATCTGCCGAATTTAATAGACAATGAAGTTAATGGGAGATTAATTTGCGGTGGAAAACCGACCCATAGACTTTATGCCCACTGACACCAGTACCAGGATATAAATTACATAAGCCTTCAAACATTTATTTCACATTGGCCCTACGTGTGTACAGGTATACTTGGTTACAAAGTTTACTAAAGTTTATCGGTTAACGACTAAAGTAAAAGCATGTTTTTTCCAAAGCTAACATTCATAGGCCATTGTCAATCCCAGATTACAAAGCCTTCAACAAAATCAACATTCACATTTCCATTTCTGCAATGCCACAGTATTGCCTGTCTGTCATGCAGCTTATGCTGGTACTCAGTGTAACCCATGAAAGAAATGATAGTCCAGTGGCAGGACCCATAACCTTGTTTGGTCCGTTAACAATCGTTTCTTTGCTTTTTTCAATAGTTCTAAGTGTCTCAATGAAATTTAGCCCGGGTGGCCGCTCGCCACCCGCATGGCTTTTTCAAAATCCAAGATGGCCGCCAAGATGGCCGCCACGGACATATAAATCTATGATTCTTCATAACGTTCGTTCTAAGTACAGTATAATAGCATTATTGGTCTTGATTATTATGTTTTTAACGACGTGGAATTTGATTATAACGTTAATTTAGTATTTGATTGTCATTTTTATGTAAAATATTCCAAGATGGTTGCCAAATAACCAGAAAACTTCATAACTTATTTTTATGACTGGCCTCTCCGCATCAAAACCGCTAAATGCTCCTGTGCCGGCCCCTTTCGCGACGAGGGTAACATTTGGTGTGCTAAAGCAGACCAAACGTCAAATTTCATCTGAAAGTGTTCATTCTGTCGGCTTCTGGTGGCCAAAATCCACAATTTTGCTGCCGTATATGTTTGCTGCACACAAGTACAACGAGAACCGCAAGCGTCTCCGAGCCGCTGCAAAGCCGGCAGCATGCGTGCAAAACCCCTAATGCTGTCAACACTAGGAGGGAGGGAGAGAAAGAGGAAGAGTTGAAGAGAGGGAGGAGGGCAGGGAAGAAGGGTGAGGGG
>Ga0209780_1000526_pt1 | contig 20787 bp, 11 predicted proteins | sample WorMetexBAHAMAS2_FD_187384 | JGI IMG/M metagenome (GOLD analysis project Ga0209780, IMG submission 187384) | Marine gutless worms symbiont microbial communities from Max Planck institute for Marine Microbiology, Germany - Inanidrilus exumae... | ecosystem: Host-associated > Annelida > Digestive...
TGCTGCAGCGCAAACTGCGGCCATCCAATTGCACGCGTTAACGTACAATTGGACCCGCGTTATGCAGCTAGCAAACACACCACCGCTCCAATCAACCGCACCAGGCCTTCACCCTGTAAGCATTCACCAGACGTCGCCACTCGTGCGAGGAAGCAAACATCCGATTACAGCTTACTACTCAGTTTATCGACCTCGAAAGGATGAAAGGCTGAGTCGACCTGCGTGGCTGGTTACATACCGAAATAAAGTGCCGCCTCCAGGAGTTGAAGCCGGACACGTCACCCATCCCAGTACTAACCGGGTTCGACGTAGAGTAACTTCGTCGATACGACCAACGCTGTTACCACTAGTGGTAACAAATTACCATTACAAACATTACAAATAATAACTCTACTACACAGCATGTTGACTTCTGTACACTATAAAACTTTGAACTAAAGCATGCTAACAGCTAATTAGTAGAAGAGCAACAAAGAGACTGCATGACCACAACACTGATTGAGTTAAGGCTTTACATGCCACCTAACACAAAATAGGTCATTTCAGAGACTTCTTATCAGCCAATCTCTTGGCTAAATCTAACACAACAAAAGCTAACATGCATCTGTAACAAAATACACCGTGAAACAAAATAAAAACAATAACTAAAGCTATGTTTGGTCACGTCTTACAACCTGCAGCCTGGAAATGGAACCGGCCTATTTTTAAGGAAGTAATAAGGAGGTAAGTAAATAAGTAAACAATTTATATAGTGGAGGAATCAACTAATCAGGGCGCATTACAGCCCCGGAGCCCATACAGGGCACATGACGACAACAACAAATTACTTCTTACAAAAATGACATAAATAATTACATGTCAGACTTGTAAGAAGTAATCTATTGTTGTGATCATTCAGATAATTATTTGCATATTGGCATCAGAGAGCCGACACGAAAGGGTGTGACATGCCTCTCCTTGGGAGTCAAGTTGGTGAATCAAGAAACAATAGCTAAAGGGCTCTCACTGCCATCAGTTTGTTGGAGTTGTTATCTGAGCAACGGTAAGTGCATCCATTCATGATAATCCTCGAATATTCTCCCCTTGGAGAAACGGACTAAAACCAGAAAGTAAGGCCAGTTAAAGCACACACTGAATGTGTGCATAACGTATTATCCACCCGACACATGAAATCCAACATAACTGTATCACATGTTCATCTTACCAGCACCAGCACTCATCATATAGAGTGGTTGTTGCATCTGAGGATGTTGATAAGAGGTACAACGTACAGCATTTTCAAATTCTGCAATCATAAGCACAGACACATTGCATGTAATTGTAAGAACATACTCAATTACAAGTATAGCAGCTGTAATTCTAAGTAACCCATAACCACTGGTGTTGTACAATATTAAACCATACTAAAAGGCAATCCCGAAGGCTTAACTTTCAAGACCAAGACAAGGCAAGATACTACACAAAATAGGTCATTTCGTTTCGTAGATATTCTTCCCAGCCAATCTCTTGGCTAAGTACTGGAGTAACTAAACCCAACATAACAAAAGCAAGTAATAAAAAAACAAAATAACTAAGCTAACGAGAAAGAACACACAAAAGACAAAACCTAAATAAACACACAAAAAACCTAAACCTAACATACAAAAATGTAAGAACTGCTCACGTGTGCATGCATATCATTGTGCACAACTGTCGTACACAACACAGCACAGAGCACTGATCTGCTCTGATCTGAGCATTGATTATCTTCCCTCTTATCCTCCAGACAAGCACCAGAGCTCAGATGCTGTCTAGTGGATGGGAGGGGATATTATAAGAGACAAGATGTAGAATATAAGCCTTACAGAACACAAGGTAAGGCAATTTTGTAAAGTCTTAGGACAGGCAGATTCTGCAGTAAAATCCAAAATAGGCAGACAAGGTAACTCATATTTTATAAACATTTGTGTTAAAAGTATCTAATTCTCTGTATAAATTAAACATCAAAGATGTTGTCAATAAATTAGAAAGCATATTCTGTCACATTGTTGACAACTATTTGACTGAATGGACACAGGGTTAGGCATAAAATTCAAGGCAAAGACTAAACCAAAGCATCAGTGTGAAGCCAACAGTGACAACGTTTCAGATGAATTAGAGCCAAGACATAAGCTATCAAAGCCATGGCGAGTACAAGGCCTTTAAAAAGCTGGTGCCTCAAGCAGAGGCTCCTAATACACAAGGCAACATCATTTGATTATAACTCATACAGACACACATTCTAACTGCCACCTTCCAGATGTGACTCAGTTAGCTGATGTCTTTCAAAGCCCCTGAAAGTCTGGATATTTTAACAGGCTTCCTTCCCTCTTCTGACATCCAGCCAACAACAGCATCAAAAAGCTCAAAGCAACATCAACTCATATTACCATTGATACCACTGACAGTTAACAGGCAAACTGTTTGCTACTGACCAGACTGAATGAGATTTTCGGCATATTCAATTGACGGTGACGGTGCAGGACTAGCGGTAAGACTGCCTGTACTTGGCAGTACCGTCGAAACCAACGTTGTTGATGACAACGACGACGACGAAGACTCCGCCACAACGCTGCTCGCACTGTGCTCTTTCATACGCTGAATCCTCTTCTCTTCCAATTCCTTCTGGATTTTATAGATTTTTTCGGCAAGCAGGTGGTAGTATTCCTCCTATCATGAAACAAACCACTGGTTGCATACAGTTAAGCGAACAAACATCACTGAGATTCTTATAAATAGCAACACAACTACCTACTTACTTACTTACTTACTTACTTACTTACTTGTGTGGAATTTGCCTAGTCAACAAAACAAACTTGGTTAAAACAATTATAAAATGTTACAGATATACTTTTATTGTCTGTGATACTATCACAGGCAGTATACAAGAAACTGCAACATGAACTACATTAATGCATTTAAAACAGTACAGTGTACATTACCACAATGACAGTAATTTGCTTCTCCATTTCCACTATGGTTCCAACCCACTATAAATATTCACCGCAGAGTCTGCCACAACAGACTTAGTGGAATCGATGTGATACTAAAGATCCCATTTTCAGTTACCAAGCTTTCAATTACAAGCATTTCTGCAAATCATACTGTATTCATTATTCAGACAAACAGTATCATATTAATAAGAAATGGTCAAAGTAAGAATACTAACTCGACTTGCTGCTGTTTCATACATATCACCTTCAACCTTACGAGCATACTGAACTAGATGACTCATGCGCCAGTCTCGTAGTGTTGACGGGTCGGGATTTGTAGGAAATATTGCTTGAACTCTATGCACAGCAAAACATACAGAAATTGTGACAGCTTGAAACCAGGCTAGTTGGCAGGCATACGAGGGAAGACAGCTACAACATACATTATGTTTCAGAGACAGACTTCCCAGCCAATCATATGTCTGGTAACAGCTGACAGCAATACAAAATCTACAGTACAACAGCCGAGATGTCACACATTCCTCAAAACTCAATAAACAATAAAACGCTGAAGACGACAAAACCATATTTGTATCCTCAAACATAAAAGGTCAGTAGACACATCAAGTCAATTCATTACAGCCTCTGCAGCCTAAACAAGATGCAGTCAAGATGGCAGACTTCGGCCCAGGTGCCACCACCTGGCAAACTTACCCAAACCACACTGTCTGACATCCGTCTAGTGCCGTCATGTGACAAACTAGATAAAACGTATGCATTGTCATTGATTCTTGCCCATTTGCGCTATTATATGAAAAATGACATCATCCACAAAATCGGAAGAACATAATGTAGTGCAATACCTGCCCATGTGGTCGAGTGGTTAGCGCACTAGGCCGCCATGTGCAGTAGGGCATGACGTGCTCAGTGGCCGGGGTTCGTGCCTCAGTGAGGGCGCGTCCACCTACCGAAGAATTATTTTTTATTATACCTATGCACATGATGAATATAGAGTTAATCCCGAGCAGGTAAGAAAGTGCAACCGTGTCCTCTATAAACTGTGACCATTGCTCATGCCTTAATTAGCAGTGTCAAGGTATTAGCCACGCTAATGTGAGAGCCGAAGCAGATAGATATGGCTAAGTCCCCTGGCTATAAATGCTGAAGAAGTGTCAGTCAGGTGGCCCGCTAATGAAGAAGTGCTGGTCAGGGCTGGCACTGAATTTTAAAGTGTTCAGTTTCTTTACATCACATCTATATTGTAAACTACTTCACCACAACACCATTACCAGTGCAAACCACTCACAGTTTATGGACAAGGTGATTTCTCAGGTCTTGTCCGACGCTCTGATGCCAATCTTTCGTTGGCTTCCCCATAGCTTCAGTGGAAGACGTTGACAGTGAGCCAGTATCGGACACCGCCGGCAGCCCATTGCACCGTGAAACTGTGCTGAATGTGACAGAACAACTGACAGCAGACACAGCAGACGCCGAAGACGGATCTATGCCAAGCGTCTTGTACATGCGCAGCAGTGACAGAGCGTCGTTTTGTACAGCCGTCGACGTTGTCGATGCTGTCGACGGCGACGAAGTGACGACGGCCGTCGTAGCCGTCGATGTCGGCCTCGTCGAAGCGTTCTTAAGAGGAGAGCACACCGGACAATCGGAACGCACACAGTTCTTCCAGTGCCAGATAATTTGTCGCAGAATAGCACAGTGTGGTACTGAAATCGAACACACAGTTTTACTTTCCAGTGATCTCTCAATTCTAGCAACTCAAATTACATTGAGATGCCTAGAAGACATCAAGCCAGTGAAAAAAACATATCCCAAATGTGCTGTTCCAGAACAAGTAAAGAAAGGAAATCAAGAAAAATGGGTAATGGGGTAACCCAAATTCACATAAAAAACGGTCGCTATTAATATACCATTTGCTACATAAGAATCTTTTTTGATGCATGTCAAACATTACGGCATTATCCCATGGCAAGTAACACCAAATATGTATTGTAAAGGAAAATACTACTAACACTGAGAGGTTACATGCACTGACTTATGACATTCAGACTGTTCGTCAATTAATCTGTTATTCTCAGCATCTGCTAAAGCAGCAACAGCAAGCCGGGCTTATGCTGCAGTTACGTGTAACGTCGTGTATGACATAAAATTCATTCACGGTGAAGTGATATTTCATGTATGTAATCGAGTTCAAAATAAAACCGAGAAAAATTTAGCGACTGAAAGATGTTCATTACTTTACTGGATGAATCGAGACATGTTAAAAATTATTCATTAGCCGATACTCTTCAACCAATCTGTGATTCCATCCGGGCATGAAACAAAAACAAACTGCTAACTGACAGACAGCTCCGATCCACAGCTGTGAAAATTTTTTACCATGTAAGCATGCATGAGAAAGAAATTCTTAAGAACTCGTGCGGTAGACGGATGCATACGGCCGCTGAAGTGAAAGAATGTTACGTCCTGCATGGAGCGACGGCCTTACCGGTGCAATTCTTGCCCTCTTTGCAGATGGTCATATGCTTGAGAACGTTCTTCATGTTGGCACAGTTGGGCAGCGTGCACGGAGGTGGCGGCGGTGCGGTGGAGACGCCGACACCGTTGTTAAACTGCTGCTGCTGCTGCTGTTGCTGGAGCTGCTCACGTCGCTGACACTTGTGAGCATGCAGGACGAGGACGAGCTGCTGCTGAATCAGCCGACCCTTCTCGTTGACGGGCAGCGCCATCATACCAGCCGCCGCCGACGTCGACGACGACGGCGGCGGCGGCTGTAGTACAACCGCCACGTCGGCCGTCATGCCGTCCGCAGGCGCCGGCGACACCTGCACCACGGACAAACACACATACATTTACCACCAGACTCGAGGTCGCACCGACCGACAACCACCAAGAGCTAGGCAACTGCTGGGATGGCTCACCGTGTTTGAAAAAAAGCAGACCAGGATTTAACAACGATACATAAGTAGCCGAAAAGGAATGACATTTTTGATGCGACTGTGAACTCTGACCTGACCTGACCTTCTGATACGTTGCCTGTACTATGGACACTGCCGGCGTATCAGAAACTCTCTCGGACCAATATGAAGTACGTTAGACCGTCACATGATAACACTGTAATGATGCTGAGCTTCTTGTTCCACCTATGACCGCTGACTTTGGCCTTCAAATTTGACATAGATAACGTCTAGGTCAATGTCATTTAGTTCAGAAGTGATTGTCTGGACACACATACACTCACACGGGACCGACTGCTCAAGCTGGACCACTAAAGTGCTCAATAACAAAAATATGTTCTTTATGAGCAGAATGCAAACTGCAACACGATACGAGCCCGCATCAACCGGGGATCGTTGTATGAATCATACCATCTTATAATGATACATCACAAGGCCACCAGTATGGTTAAGAAGGTAATTCACGAAGCCAAAAACTACTCAACAGCAAACATTCGGCAAGGTCCGCGACGACTGACACGTAACTATTCAATAACATGCAAGCACCTAAAATAATGAGGAGATCATATCAGGCAACAGGACAAATGACCAGGTGGCCATCCGTCACCGGAGGCCAGTCTCTACCTCAGTTTCAACGGCCAGTTTTCCACCTGAACCAGAGTTAGCCGACTACCATTGGATTTCAACCTCCACTTGTTCTGCAAAAAGACCTTATTTAGGGATAAGTGGCTGAGCCTTTATATCAGTCCACTGACACCAACCAGTGGCCTCGCCTCATCCTTTCATCTACCAACGGACTCATGACGGAACGGCTTTGCTCCACTTACGCTAGATCTCTTAACGCAGTACCCCTGTCTACACCAAATGTGATAACATGGTAAATGGGTCAGTACACTTGTTATCTAATCTCCTGTACAGAGCACTGGATGTCCGAAGCAATTAAACGTATGCAGAAAACAGCTTTGTTAAAGAGCGGCGCGTACAAGTGCGACTGCCCGGTAGAGGGTTCAGCAGTAATGACATCAAACACAAGCAACGAGCGTGCTTGAGCGCGGCGACCAGTGCCTGGCCGGCAGATCGACGACGCGACACGGACCACACGCACGCACACGAGTCAGTCTCCAGCAAGCCACGCGCCGAGCGAGCGAGCCGTCAAGTCAGCTGCCGCAGCCACGGATTGTCCAAATCAATACACCGCGGACCAACAAATAGACGGGCGGGCGGACAGACGGACGGTAGGGCGCCACGGGTAATGTATGCCCTCTAGCGGCCGGCGACGATCGGGAGCGACCGGCTGACGGCCCACCTCATCACACCAATCAGTCACCGCACCGTACGTATGGTGAGCCGTCAGTCGATGCGCCCTACCAGACGAGCCCGGACCCAGCACGTTCACCGCCAGTCCAGTCCACCACCTACTCTCTCACGACATCTTTATAAACCAGACACCCATTCACCATCTTCCGGTAATCGATGAACTCCATTAGCACGTACCGCAAATTCTGATGGTCGAAACTTGCAACCGCTAATCGCTTCGTGCTTATTAAACTGCATAGCGCACTACATCATCCGTCCGTCCGTCAGAAGTTGCAACTCGAGCAATCATAGAACGTGCATGCTTGAAGGTTCAGACTTGTTTGCATGTGCAAACTGCAAGTCAAAGACTACAAAATCTGATCACTAAATCTCATTCGCCAGAGGCCGCCAGCAGTAGCACATACTCCGATCGTAACGTGCATCCTAAATCTAGCCCTAGCTGTGTACTACGACCCATGACCTTGACATACAAACCTGAGTTAAATAGGATCAAGGTGAACCATCATGCCGACTGCCGAGTAACTAGTTCAAAGATCGTTTCCTTAACATTTAAGGTACGAACCCACACATAGACAAACACTCCCACCGGGCCAATTCGCACTAACCCAACCAATAAATTCATCGGTAAAAACGCCAGCTGCCAAGAAAGTAAAAAAGCGCAGGCACAAAATGCGCTCTCCCCCAACTGACGAACGGACCTAACTTCATGGAACTTTTACAGCAATAAAGCATCACATACAACATCAACAAATTGCTGTTCTTTTAAAAATACATCTTACAGTTTGCATTCAAGTGTCACAAGCTTTGTGTGTTAATGTGTTTATACAACACTGATAGTGGAAGACATCCAAAACATTTCCTCTGATTGGCACTGGATAAAGTATTCTACAGATTTGAAATTACAAACTCTGTCCGCAGCCAACCAACACAACATTTCAGTGAACAATGCACAGTTTTAATAATGCGATATTTAGCATTACAGCCACGTATAATAACATTTCTTTTGTAAGCCCATTATATAGCATTTAACACTTAGTTTTCCATTTTTTATTTTTTTGGTGAAAATATAATATCACTCTGCTCTTAGTCAAAAAATGAAAACTCACTTTTAAAAATGCTCTTGCCCCCATATGTACCTTAAATTATCTACCACATCGGTGACAAGAAGCTCAGCTACTGCAGAGAAACTGCGCGATGTGCTATGTTAGTGAATTCTTGCTCTGTTTCACGAGCTATGGGAGTTATAAAGGTTTCATACAGCAAAAGTGACCTTCAAGGTCATTCAAGGTCATTGGCAATGGTGCCATTCGATAAGCCACATACGATTTCCTATTAGTCTTCCATTGCAACTATGTCTCTATCTTGCACCATCAACAAGATATTATCACTTACTTCCCAAAATTTAGAGGCCACGTGACACTGGACACATTTCTTTTGGGAGTAATGTGTAGCTTCACCAATTACAAAGAAATGACTTGGGCAAAATTTAACAAATAGCTCAGCTGTCGCAGACAAAACAACGCGATGCGCTGCATCACGACAAACGGCATAATTTAAAACAGTCACGTGACCATAACCACGCCCTACTGTTGGTGATGTCATCCTGTTGCTGGAATTGACATAGCCTACACATAAATTCCAAATGTCTACAATTACCTGCAACGAAGAAATGAAAGGTCACGCCAAATGTAAAAATTCTCATTTTGAAGTACCTTTTGGGGGACTTAGGGGTAACGCACATGGTTCGTCTATGGCTTGATGGAAAGCACATTGTCGACTTCCTATTTGCGATAATTGAACTTTTCCCGCTAGCACTCACGGCTGCGTCACAGTTAAGCGAAATCTGTGGAAATCGGCGTTTTCTGAAGGGGTGGGTCACTTTAAACGCACATTTTAAGTAGATGGGGACGTCGCCCGCAATCCATCTATGGACCGTTAGATAGAGTAATGATGTAGCTACAACTTTGCTGTTGGAAGTTTTCAAACAAAGAAACTTTGTAGCAGACTTTTCTCGAAAGACGTTAAATTCTACTGGCAAAAACAGCAAAATAGCGTTTTGTGCCACCCTTTGCGGGACTTGGGGGTAATGTACACAGTTCATTTATGGCTTGCTGGAAAGCGCGTGGTTGAATTCCTATTAGCACTCACTGAACTTTCTTCGTCAGCTCTCATGGTTGAGGCGCTATGAGTGGATACTGGTCAAAACCGTGGTTTTCGAAAGGGGGTGGGTCACTTTAAGCGCAAGTTTCAGGGGAAGGGGCTGTCCACCAACGACTTTTGGCATCAGAAAACTACAGTCGCTGGACTATCGTGTGGCATTGTTTGCGTGATCCTACGTTTAGCCGTTTTGATACAATACTGGTGTGTGCCAGACAGACACACGATGACGGCTAATACCCACTCATCGCTAGCGGGAAAATAAAATGGTGACCACGCCCATTTTAAGTGTGGCTGTCACCAAAGTATACGATTTGACAGTCTACCTGCATGCAACGGGTACAGAATTGGACGTGCGATCAACAGGTCGTGGGTTCAAATCCTACTCAGGGCAATAGCTGCGTAACAACCTTGGGCAAGTTATTCACACCTATGTGCTTCTGTCACAAAGCAGTATAACTTGGTACCGGCTAAGGGGTGGTGATGCTCTGCGGCTGAGAAGGTAACTGCAGGCCTGGCGGAAAGTAATGGCAGCCTACCTCCTGGTGGATGACTTATAGTCAACTGCGGGCTGACTGCCTATACACCGGGATCAGTTCTGGGCCCAACGCTCGGCAATGGGTATGAGAAGCCTTTACCTTTTTACCTCCGTGCAAAATTTGATGATTGTAGCTTCGGCCGTTCCAGAGATATCACTAGCACGTCAAAATTTAAACTGGGTCACGTGAACCTGACCACATCATTTTAAGGGTGGTTTGTAATCCTTATGATGGGACTTAACAGAGCCTACATGCATGCAAAATTTGACCACCACTCTAGCTTCAACCGTTCTGGAGATATGGTTGGTTATAACTGAAGCCTCTATCTCTACCCACTACAAAGATACGAAAGGTGATACAAAATAGCGAAAATGGGGTTGTTTGGGGTAATTAGGGGGTCACTCAAGGGCACTGGAAATAGCGCCATTCAATAGAGCACATACAAGTTCCTATTAGTGTTCCATAGTAATGTTCCTATCTTGCACCATTTCTGAAATATAACAAGATGTTTTTTTCTTGAATAAACTCATCGGTTGAAAATAAACATAACTGTTGCAATTAATACTACGAAACAACCGCAATATTTACCTAAAATTAGTGATGTTTTGGCAACAACTGTCGCCTTTTTCGGACTGATAACTCTCCATTAGGAGTCGCTGCAGTTGTCGCAGCAGAGAGTAGTAAGTCGTCGTACACATGGGAGAGCAGAAAGACCCCTCATCTCTGTTCATGACGTCTTGGGCTTGCTGCGGAAAGTTATCAGTTCGAAAAAGGCGACAGTTGTTGCCAAAACGTCACTAATTTTAGGTAAATATTGCGGTTGTTTCGGTTGTTTTCCCTTTAATGAACAAGCACTTACTTTCTGGTTGCATCACTACTCTAAATTTCGTTTGATTTTACTATCATAAAATGATATTTTCTGCTTATGGTTCATTTTTCCTCCTGTTACCTTGAACTATGTGTAACTTATGACCCTGAAAAATGAACATTACCTAGGTAGGGTCATGGTGAACCACCATGTAAAATATCTAGATCAAGAAGGTCATATTTCATTCAAACGTTCTGGACACATATGCAACAACTGCTAAGTTGTTCTACACGGCCATTAAAATGCTCGGTTGCAATATGACCAAAAAATAAACAAAACAATGTCTTTGCAACTTACCAGACTAGTTTCCAAGGCAAAAATGTTGCCGTCTTTCTCCGGTGCAGGAAGCTGGCGAGGAACAGTTTGCCTGGATACAGAAGTGACTTCGGGCAATGTCATGTTAAACCTCTGGCAGTTTAATGTCGACACTGGCAACGACAAAGGACCAGAGACGGAACCACTGCTCTTTGCTACAGCATCAGCATCTGTCAATGGCTTATGCCCTAATGATGATGACAAAGGAACGTAAGAACCATTAAGCAGTTGCGTGGACACGACTACCGGAGAAGAAACGGAGACGGCACTGTGATTGCAAACCACAGGACCACTGTTTGTTGTGCTGCTAACAGGAAATTTTCCAGAAGAAATAAAACTGTTCGGAATGGACATGGCAAGTCCAGGAGAAAATGCCTGGCCTGCTTCTGACGGCATACTCGTACCTGTGAATACGTTTGTTGCCACAGAACCATGTCCAGGGTTGCTACTCAGACTGTATCCAGACATTCCAAACTGCCCTTGACCAGGAGGAAACGTTGTCACTGGAGTGGCACCAGGAGGGTATGCACCACCTTGTGGCCTTTGAAACGGAGCACCATTCATCATTGCACTACGCATATCTGGACCGTTCATAAAATATGACGGTCCAGGATTAACAAACCGGCGTCCGGCACCATCAAATGCCCCACCAGCAGGTCTCATGACATCAGCAAGATGGCGAGATGGATAGCCAACCACTGAGCCTCTTGCCGGATGCATTGGAGTGCTTGGTATTTGCATATACATCGGCATCTGCGCACCAGTTGGCTGCACCATGCCAACTCTCAGTCCAGAGTTGGGTGCAAACTGTCTCTGCTGGGTCATCATCGGATGGCGCATGTTGGGGTACCGCCCAGCAACCGCCATCGGCGCAGCCCGTGGCACACTGTCCGAGTTCAGCAGATTCGATAAATTACGGTTCTTCTGAATGGTTTCAGCCGCACGAAGATCACTGCCATTCTGAGAAGCTGACGCGGGCGGTTGTGTTAGCTGCGATGACGACGTGATGCTGGCAAGTTCATCTGGAAGTGCTTGATTGGCCTTTGTCAGCAACATGCTCAGCTCTATAACACACACATCATCCTACGTGTCAGTACATATCACATTAGTTCTTCACACTTTTACAATAAGGTGACATCAGAATCAACATAGTGGACACAGCTACACTATTTCAGCCATTCTGTGTAACGTACATAACACTATAGATGTTGGAATGCATTCCAACATAAGGTCGCCCATTCCTGTGCAGTTGGCATCATTTGGTGAATATGACAAAATGGTTCAACATCCCACATTTTGTCATGTGCCAAGAAATAGCGCCACAAAACATAATAGAATCTACAGGTAATTCCCGGATGTTGACAAAAATGACATCAATATGAATGATGAAACATTTTAAATGATTTGCGAAACATTTTCATTTAATGCTTTCTAGAAAGTAAACATGCACAGAATATGTAGTCTGTTATTATAATAATTCAACGAGTATCTATGGAGGCAGTCGAACCCATTTTTCATATACATCGGCACAGCTTATGATCGTCGATCCTACATAGAATGGGTGACAAAATTAAATTAATGTTAATCAGCTGGTGTGCTATGCATCAGCCGATAATGCTGGCTGGCAATGACTACACTACTAAACCTATCCCTAATCCCATATCCTTCCCCACATTTTGTCCTGTACATAGGAGGATTATGAAATGTGAGACTTAAAGTTGACTAATAGTCTAATATGTGAATATGTGTGTATTTGAATGTGTTCGTGTTCGCATTGGACCTATTGGTAACAAATATCCAAACACCCACCCAAATGGTTCATCGCCCAAATGTCAGTACACTGCAGAACATGATATCATATGTGGCTAGAAACAGAATTAACCTAAACATACTCCTGTCCCTTAATATATCCCATTAGGGAGTTAATCCTCCACTAACGTCAATTTGTGGTGGAAAAACCGGCCCACAGACTGTTTCAGTTTTCTATATTCCTTCCAAATACAGAATGGCAAAGCCACGATCTAAAGTTCTATCAAAAATTGTGATTTTTTTGCTCCTGAAACAAATTGGGGAGGGTCCCCCACAATAAGACCTGATTAAGCAAGGTGTCACACTAAAGGGACATAACACTACTGGCCCACCATCGTGTGCTGCCCCCTGGTGAGTTACGTTGGATATGCGCCGTGTTACACATGACGACAGACGATGACGCCAGCGACCGTTTCTAGTCTGCTCCCCCTATACTATGCTAGTCGTGCCAGTAATAACTATCATCAATCAATGTGACATATTTCCACATATCTCCACTGGAATGACTCCGAGAAAAGTTCTAAATGTAAAAATTATGCATAGCTTCACACACACACACATTAGTAACATACATGTACTGTCACAAATGGCCTCTAACAACCAAAACAGTATTGAAAGAAATATTGCTTTGAATGGTTATCAGCTGTTATCATTATCCGAATTACACTTTCTCTATGCACAAGTTTTACGCAAACACACTATCAAAGTGCCATGACTGAATCGAACTGACTATACTTCATCATATACTTATCGATTATTGACGGAGCTATGTATGAGGTCTGTTCCAGAAATAAGTTACGAAATGGTGTCATTTATTACTTTTAAAATATGGGGGGGAAACAAACAGTTCTTTTTTGTATGAAATGTTATTTGCACTGATGTTGTACCTGAACAACAAATATGGTATAACTGCCACCAAAATGTCAAGTAAGGATTGTGATGGCATAATGATCGCATCAAATTGGCCCAAGCAATGGACAAGGCCTCCAGATGTGCGAAGAGCCAGTTATTGCCCGGTGAATGGGGGCTGATGTTTGTTCAAGCATCCTCTCCCATCCCTTGAAGGCCATCGCTGGCTCACTTATGCATTCATTAGGCCTATACTTTTTCATATTACTGTTGCTGAATTACGTCAAATAAAGTTGGCAGTGTGGCTGCACGGCGCCGGACGTACTGCCAGGCACTTGTTATGGGTACCTAAGTTGTCGTCCAGCCAGAGTCCAGCCATATACAAGCAGTTGCTGGATGCCATCCACATATTTGCTGTGATGCCATCTGTGGAGGCCTGCTAGAGTGAAGTCTTAAGTGGACTTCTCACTGATGAGTGCGAACGTCGTCAACGACGTTTAAATATCGTCGATGGTTTGCAAACTAAGGGATGATCTCAAAAATGTAGCATTACTTGATTTCACTATAGTCTTCTCGCTGATGCCATCCACCGTGGTCGATCGTGGTTGACGACGTTCGAGCGCCGTCGAAAGGCGGTCGCAGCGTCAGTGAGAATACTAGTGAAATCTAGCAATGCTAGATTTTTGATACCGACCCGTCCCCCGCGTTTGAAAGTTGTCAAAGGTCGTTGAAGGCGTTCGAACGCCGCTGACAACTTTCGACGACGTTCGAACGCATGTGAAGACGTCACTGAAAATGTTACATAAATCTCGGACTGTTGACTGTAGGCCTATTTATGTATACAGTGCAAGTAGCAACACTGTTGTTAAATATGGCAGAGTGTTTTGGGACCGTATCGTATCGCAATCTTTCGTGCACTATCATATCGTGTCCATGGTTTTCTCTCACAGCCATATCGTGCCATCATTACATAAGGAACGTTGTGCTGCTATAACTGTCGGCAAGAAGGCACTGATCGATTCACTCATCAGGTGTAGCTGACACAACAATTTCACACAGTGTTTAGCACACTGCTATTTCGCAAATTCATGCATCATCTAAAGTCTCAAAAGGTGTTAAAACAGCTTCAAATTATTGGTGAAAAAAAATAATATTTCACAGGGTGATGGTATTCCAACTACAACTGATATCATAACAAACATCATCATTGCAAAATGACCATTTTTCACTAAACCTGTATGGATATTTCATATTTTAAAAACTGACAAAAATGGCATCGCATCATTTTCCAATTCATTTATAGACAGACCTCATATTGGCTTTAGCAAACTGTAAAGTACCTGAACTATCCAATCCTGGTGCAGTTGCTGGGGAAGCAGTTTTAGCCTTCTTTGCTGGTGGTCCATCCGCCATGGTGACACGACCATCAGCCATGGCAACCACAGGAAGCTGGAGAGCAGGACACCAGACTAACCGCCAGTAAAGGACGTGACAACAGAGCTCAATAACCGTATGATCATGGTTAAATCTACTAAGTGACGTCTAGTTTCTACAGTTCACTACTACGAAAGCAAAGCGGTACAGCTGAATGAGCCACACATCGTCAGCGTATACTTCAATAGCAGCATTCTGCAAATACAAAACAACATTAATAAAACACCCAATTTTCAAGTTCACAACTAAATAAATTCAGTAACATTATGTATAATAATAGCTAAAAATGTCATTTTATTAGATGACAGTGTGAACAGTTCCCACGAGTTGTGCTGCATGACATTGGTGTATTGTGGCTAAACACCTTAATGGATCAAGCTGGTTTTTGGTGCGAGGGTTTACACACAGAACAGTCACCTTCTATTATATAAGGGGTCCAGATCTGCCCACATATATAGGGAGACCTACCCACAAAGTGGGGTTTCGGATTAAGAAAATTTCCGGCTCTCGCTTTGTCGCGGTTGGCAATCCTTGCAGTTGCAAAGCTCTTGTATGTAAAACAAATAACTACACCATGTGGTAAACGAAATAGTGTTGAAAAGAAAACCGACTGCTGCACTCATGTTCAAGATGTAAGTGTACATCTATTCTTAAAGTTTAAGACTGTGACTACTGGGCCAACCAACACTGGGCTGTTTATCCATTAATGAGGATCCCACTTTAGCAGCATGAATAATGCAGACAACACAAACAGACATTGGCCAACTAGACAGATGCTGCACTTCTATTACTGTCATCAGTCATCACCCATATGAGATAACCGCAAGCAATCACCATGGACAAAGTAGGTGCACGCTAACATGCTATGGACATAGTCACTCAGGTCCTCAGTAATATGAAAAGCCTACTGTTTGATGTGTGGCATTTTAGCACAATCATCAGTAAATCAGTCGACTAAACTGTAATTACTTGTATTATTTTACTCCAATCAGGCCCATCCAGTTAGCAATTCAGAAAAGTAAGTACCTTCAGGTCATGCTATGTAAACAAGCCCTAGTCTGTTCATGTCGGGGAAACGTCCATGGCTTCCCGTTGGGGAAATGTCTCGTCGGGGAAACGTCCTGTGGGGAAACGTCCAGTAACTACTGACTCATCAACACTAAACATTTTAATAATTAGTCTGCGAGCTGTCCAGTCTGTGAGCTGACTAGTCTCTAACTTGACATCTCTGCTAGTTGCCAAGTAAACCTTATAAATGATAATATCATGCCTAAATAACTACAAAAATGCAGGTATTCTGCAGTTATTATACACTATATATAGCATGACTTTGCAGTGTGCAGAAAACGATCATTAAATACAGACCAATAGACCTGCTCATGTAGCCCAGTGGTCAAAGCACTCAGGTGCCATGTGCAGTAGGGCATATAACACATTCAGGAGCCGGGGTTCAAACGTCAGCCCGACACATCCGCAAATTATTTCTAATAATTCCTATGCACATGGTGAATAGAAAGATAATCAAAGGCAGGAAAAAAGGGTCTGAACGTCTGATGGTGTCCACTATGAACTGTGACTGTTGCTGACATCTTGATTAGCAGCGTCAAGGTGTTGGCCACAATGGCATGGCTGATGCAAATAGACTTGGCTGGCCACTGGCTTGTGTAACACACAGCACCAGTCAGGGCTAAGCCAGACAGTAGGCGACATCTAGAGGGGGCGTGCTACAAATACACGACAAACTGTTTGCTCCTACGTAACCCCGCCTTCCCCACGTCACGCACACATCGCATACACCTACCAATTCTCCTCTTATTCCTGGGCAACCATACTGGACCGTTACGTACAGTCTCAGCTCTGAGGTCCAGAAGTAGGCTGGACCTCTGCCCGCAATAAAGGAAGGAAGGAAAGGAAGGTATAGACCTATAATTTGTCCACAAGTGGACTGTCCATGAGTTCATTTGTCTGGAAGATGTCCATTAACCACTGTCCCATGACGTTGAACTCCGAGGTAGCTGCACAGGGTTCCTCCAGCTCGCACTAAAGATATCTATCATCAGTATGCCGCATCTGCAAATGGCTTAACAGGTTACCATATACAATTTTGATACTTCACCCCCAGTAGCGGTGTATTGTACGGTAACTGGACAACTTTTGGATGCACAATGCCAACTCACGGACTAGTTAAGTCTCAGACTACTCAACTCCTGGATGCCACCACTAACAGTAGCTGTTAATATATAGAAAATGGCTAACACTTTTAAGGCTTTTATAGTTTTGGTTTTCCAGAAGACATACTTATTTGCTTTTCCGTATTCATTTGCTCGCCGTGCTTCAAAATACCCAGAGGCAAACAACTACAGTTACTGGTACAGGTGGCATCCGCGAGTTGTCTAGTCTGCGAGATGACCAGTCCACAAGTTGGCCATTAGCGCGCTGGTGTATCCGTGAGTTGTCCAGTAACCCAATGCATTGCAATCAACGTGTCTGTGGTTATGTCCACTTGCATATCTCTAAAACCACATATCCAAATTTCAGTAAGATATGTGGTCATATATACATCCTCCTCTGACAGCAATGCAACACCGATAAGTTATGTACTTTTTGTTTGTGGATGACATCATGTTTTCACAATGGAGCAAATAAGCAAGAAACAAAAAAACATTATGTATGGGTGCAGCGCCGGGGGCGAAGTTGTCCGTCTCCTACTGCATCTTGTTGTTCTGTCAGAACTGACAACAAAACTGTATATCAGTTTTGTAGGAACTGATAATAACCGTCAACCTTTTTAACCATTTGTCTCAGGTCTAAGGTTGAACACAATCGACACAGGCTAAGTATGTCTTGATGAAATGAACTAAAATAAATCCCATAAACAAACAAACAAACAAAAGCAACACCTGTAACCCTTATTTAAAATTCTGGTAAGTCCCAACTTCTATCGTTGTCTCCCGGGTCATCGGTCACGGTTGGCTCATTCAAATCAGTTGAAGACTCCGCAAGCAACTAGTCCAGCAATTCGGTGCTCGCGAAAAAAAAGAAAAACGAGTGACTGATTGCCTGTGTATGCTGAGTAGGGCTTCTGTATATCAATGGACCCAACTGACTCGCAGGTAACAAAAACAAGCAATGGCAGAGTTCAACAGCAATCAACTCACGATCAATGAAGCTTAATCGGACACCGATCGGTCGATCAGTTCGGCCCGATCACCGTCTACGTCGACCGAAAAGATTTTGCTCGCCAATCGAGTCAATCGCACACCGATCCGGTGCCCACAACCCTACCACTACCGTCTAAATACACTTTTGTCAACATATTACTATACAAAAACGCACTATTCAAGACAAAATGGCGACACGTTGACGAGCGTTCCGATGATTGCCGAATTTCGCCGGACATCTCCGGAAATAAATTATTCGTAATCAGGCGTCACGTGACAGTCGTCGGGTGCGGAGATTGGCGGACGCGCAGCCACCGGCGACGTCGCCCACACGGCGGTCGTGCGTAGACTATATGCCGGTAGTGCCCGAACCGACCCCGGCCCGGCCGCAGCACAACGGGCTCGCAGGAATTGTGCGTCGGCAGGGCCACGGCGACCGACCGGTGGCGAGGATGCGGCGGAGGAGCTCCGAGCCGCAGTCGCTCGCTCTGCATCGGCCCAGGCGCTGGACTGCTGTCCGTTAGTTATCGGTTCGTGTGGCTGGTGCGTCGCTCTTTTGACACGGTGCGGCCGCGGCAGCATGTCGGACGGACGGTCGGGTCGGTAGCTCACTGCTGCTGCCTGTTGTGTGTTGAGACGGCTATGCACCGTGCATTACATGCGCCGGCGTTATGTACACTTGTGTACTATGGTGCGTAATCACCGTCAATGCGCACAGATACGGTACACTAGTCGGTGCTCGCGATCCATTTCTGTAATCACTGTTAACAAAATCTCAATCGCTTTCCATCCTCACTATACACCACGGTTATAAGGTCTTTTTATCTTATAACCATGCTATACACAAAGACATAACTTCCAGTATAACGTCTGCATCTGTATAGAGCTGCACGCATTGGAATAACTTTTGCTCTAATCCCATCCTCCTTTCCCCATGCATATAGATTTTCGTTCGCCTGTCATATTTCTTCGGTATATGGCGTAAACGTCCGTAACTCTTTCCCATGGTCATAATTAGGCTTATGCCAGGACATAATGGCTATATGGGCGTACTTTCTTACAGTGTGACGTATCCAGTATAAGAGTCATGGGGAGGGATCCTACGGCCGGGCCCGGGAACGAAGGGTTCCGAGGGCTAATATGACAGTGATCAAAGAATTTTGACGAAAGGTCACATCACAGGGGGGGGGCAGATTTTTCATGGAGGACAAATTGGACAACGTAATGTTTAACTGCTTATGGAGCGTCAGCGAATACGTCACTTTGCCAAATTTCATGCCGATCGGTGAAGCCGTTGCTGAGATATTGCGATTTTTCGCTTTAACAAAACTAGCTAGTGAGAGCTAGCGAAAACGTTCAATTATCCCTAATAGGAAGTCGACAATGCGCTTTCCATCGAGCCATATAGACAAACCCTGTGTGTTACCCCCTAAGTCTCCCAAATGGTGGCTCAAAACGAGAACAATTTTTAGCGAACGTGAGTTCACGTTCGCTATATGCTATCGCCCGTCCGTCTGTTGTCTGTCTGTTGTCTGTCTGTCATCTGTAACGTTCGTGCACCCTACTCAGCCGGTTAAAATTTTCGGCCATGTTTCTTCGCCATTTCGTACCTTGACCATCCGTTGATATTCACTAAATATTTTACAGAGATCGTCCCAGGGGAACCCCTACGTCGGACGGTAGGGGGTTTAAACGCTAGAGGGGTAGCGAAATATAGCCCTTTTTGACACATCGAATGCTATAACCCCGAAACGGTGCAAGATTAGAGGTAACTTATAGTATTAATCACTAATAGGAAGTCGCATATTAGCTTTCTATTGGTACCAGAATCGGTGACCTTGAATGACCTTGAAAGGCGAAATGGCCTATATTTTGCGTTTTTTCACCGAACTCGGCAGCTTTCGGGGCGCATTGCGTAAAACTGCTTGAAGATAAACGTAAACATTCTGCTACAGAAATGTATAGCTCAAAGCATCTAGTTTTAGCGATATATTACGATGATACGATATACATGATATCGAGTATCGACAGTTCAGAATCATAGGGTGTAAGTCAAATTTTATCACCATTCGATTACTTACATACTGTTGTTTGTCGTGGAGCTATAATTAGACTGGAAACGGCATGACTTCATCGCCTGAATTAAATTGCTATTCAAGAATGAATAATTTCATCGGAATGCCTGCTTGTTCTGCATACGGTTGCACTATAAAGTATTGTTTTGTTTCACTTCGATGCTCTATTTTTAACAAGAACTCATCAGGAGATGAGATAGCAAACGTCAACTTTTACGACGATATGGCACGTACGTACTTCAAAATACTAAAAAAGAGAACCTACTTCGTTTAACCAATTAGACGATAGCTAGCCAAGTACTGCGCATTCAGTCTTGAGTTTATGAATATGCTACAG
>Ga0209780_1000527_pt1 | contig 20781 bp, 23 predicted proteins | sample WorMetexBAHAMAS2_FD_187384 | JGI IMG/M metagenome (GOLD analysis project Ga0209780, IMG submission 187384) | Marine gutless worms symbiont microbial communities from Max Planck institute for Marine Microbiology, Germany - Inanidrilus exumae... | ecosystem: Host-associated > Annelida > Digestive...
CCCCTAAGTAGCGTTAAATCCCACTATTTCCGCGATCTAAAACGTTACGGACGGGGTTGCAAACCCCGTCCAGCCAGATTTTTATATTTTAAAATCAATTATTTGTCCCTAACTTAATGGCATTGATATGCAAGGTGCGCCTTGCACTTCTATCCGCTAGTCAACCCCAATATTTTGACTTTTGTGAGTTTTAAAATGCTGTTAATCCAATAACTAGGATTTTTAACTTCACGCAGCAGTGGGGATGGAAAGCGCGTCCCTAGCTACCAAAACGAGCATCACATTCTATGTATAGGTTCAAGTTTCTTTTGTTACCGCAGTGGTTGCAGTGAGTACAACGAGTGGTAGACAACGAGTAATCAGGCGATACGCCGGAGCCGTTAAATTTGGCCGCGCCGAGCGTGATTGGGGTTATTCGTTGTCCTGCATTCGCTGTACTCGTCAAGGATGTGATGCCTTTTGGTTCCCATGCCTATGTCGTTATTGTTGTGGTGCAACGGATTTTTAACATAGTATTTTTAACAAAAAAAGAGCATATAATATCGTGGATTGCAAGGATAAAATAAAGCTGTGGCTGTCGCGGATGCTGGGCAGATTACGCCGCCTAGCCTAAAGTCGACTCGGACTTGGCTTGAGCCCAAGCTTGCGGATGGGCTTGTGTCGTGTCTTCTTCGAAAAAAAAATCCTATTTCTTGAAGAAATAGGATTTTTTACACCGCCGCCGAGCGACTGGTAGATATTTGTAGGGTGGGTAGAGCGTAGCGAAACTCACCAACTTTTTGAAGTTAAATTTATAACAATGGTGGGTTTCGCTTTGGCTCTACCCACCCTACATGATTCTCAAAAATCTCCGTTAGTTCCTTTAGCAAAAATGGGTTGAGAAACTTGACTCCTTCGAGAATTCGCCCATTTTGGAAATCCTCACTTAATAATAATGTGACGTTAGCGTCGTGAGCAGTCGCCCATAGCACAGCGTCCCAAAATGATAAATTATGGTTTTGTACCGCTTTTACTGCCTTAGACAATGAGTTTGGTGTCGCAGAAACGGTCGGAAAAAGTTCTTGCCAATCATTAAATTGGGCAATAGCTTCCTCAATTGGCATTTTTTCTTTGCGGATGACAACGGCAAAAAATTCACTTAATGCTTGCAGGGTCAAAACGCAATCAAGAAGGCGTACCCGTTCAATAATTTCTATGGCTTGTTGGTGGCGTTCTCCTGCATCAAGATCAATCGCGTAGACAAGAATATTGGCATCAAGTGTCACCAGTTTATCGTTCATGTAATGATTCCCGATTTGGCATTTGTCCGCCTAAGTGATAGCCCCGTTTCATACGTGCTAGTGAACGTTGCCATGCCGCTTCAATTTTATCGGGGTGTTGGGAACGTGGTTGTGTGGTGGGATGAGCAAGAGATTCTACCACATATAACACCACCAGTTGTTTTTCTGGGGTCAATTTGTGTAGGTTAGCTAAAACCTTCTGTTCGATGTTCATCATTACTCCTTTGTCAGTTTGGAGATAAATGGCTTTTGCTGCAAGCAAACTCCTTTATTAGCTCCAATAGTTCTACTCGTTCCCACGCGAGGCAAAAAAGAAATTAACCGTCACCTTCACGAATCTTCAAGCGATATAATCGGTGCGTCAACTGGGCGTAAGCCATGACTGTCATCATAGGAAATAGACTAGCAAAGGCAATTAAGCCAAATCCATCTATGAGGGGATTACGTCCCGGAATTGTCGCGGATAAGCCTAGTCCAAGGGCTGCTACCAGTGGCACTGTCACCGTAGAGGTGGTAACGCCTCCAGAGTCATAGGCTAAGGGAATTATCTGTCGCGGCGCAAAAAAGGTTTGTATGACTACGATAATATAGCCGGCAATAATGTAGTAATGTAATGCTGTTCCCGTGACAATGCGAAAGGTGCCTAGGGCGATACCAATCGCAACTCCAATCGCTACCGCTATTCGTAGTCCCCAGAGGGTGATAGTTCCGCCTGAGACTTGCTTAGCTTTAATCGCAACTGCTATGAGTGATGGCTCGGCAATAGTCGTCGCAAAACCAATGGCGGCTGCAAACAGGTAAACCCATTTATAGTCTGTCCAATGTGGGGATTCGTTGATTATGCCTTGATAAATAAATGTCGGATCGGTTAATTGTTGCGCCATCAATTCTCCCAGGGGAAATAGGGCTTGTTTGAGCCCTTGGAGGAATAGGGCTAGTCCTAAGATTACGTAGATTAGTCCCAGTAAAACGTTTTTTATTTGAGGAATAGGGCGGCGTATCACTAAAAATTGGAAGCTGAAAATAATAGCCACGATGGGAAATACGTCTCGCACAGTTTCCAGTAGAATGGTCAAAAATTCATTTGAACTGTCAATAGCGTAGTTTCCAAAAAAGTTTTGAATGTTTTGCAGGTTGCGAGTCCAAAAATTATCCATTATCAAATGTGGAGCACTGTCTACGATGCTGCCGTAAAGCATAACGAATATCATTGGAGTAAGCGAAGCCAAGGCGATCAAGCCAAAACCGTCAATCATGGGATTACGCCCCTTGATGCTGGAAGCCAATCCAACTCCAAGGGCAGCCACAAGGGGGACTGTAATCGTCGAAGTTGTCACGCCCCCTGAGTCATAGGCAATGCCAATAATCCATTCTGGCGCAAAGGCGGTCATAATGACAATGCCAATATAGCCCGTAATGATGAAATATTGTATAGCCCATCCTTTGATGATACGAAAAACGCCGATGACAATAGCAATGCCTACCGATAACGCGACTGTCATGCGTAATCCATTGGCATAGATTTGTTGGGCTTCTTCAGCAATGATGCCGCCGACTGCTGCCACTTTGGCGGCTTCGTCTGCCACCGCGATTAGGGCTGGTTCTGCAACGGTGGTGCCAAATCCCAAGGCAAATGCAAAAATCAGTAGCCACCATATATTGCCTTTGCGTGCAAAGGCAAAAGCCATATTTTCTCCCAATGGAAAGAGTGCTATTTCTAGTCCGTAGACGAATAAACTCAGTCCCAATATCACTAAAAAGGTGCCCCCTAAGAGGGCGTTTAGATTGGGAATAGGTTGCTGTAATATAATAAGTTGAAAAAACGCAATCACTGCAACAATGGGGGCAAGATCGCGGGCACTATTGAGTAGTGATAACCAAAAAGCGTGTAATTGTTTCACGAGTGGATTTTTTTAAATGTAGTTTTCTAACATCACGTTACATAAGAATTATGGAATAATTATAAAATAGGGACAATGTTTAGGGCGCAATAACTGAAAATGGCGACGATCAATTGTCATAATACGTTGAACATTCAACCTTTCTGCCATCGCTGCAATGACACAATCCACAAAATCAATTCTACTGTCAGCGTATTTGTTCAAAATTTCTGCCGTTCTTGCCAAGTCTTCAGGTGTTGATTTTTCAATTTTTAAATCACCATTTAAGATAGAATGCAGAAAATCAATCAGGATGGCGTAGTTGCCTTTACGCAATATCATATAAGCTATTTCAGGTAAAACAACGTCAGGTAAAATTGGTTCAGGCTCTGCCAACAACGCTTTTACACACGACAGATGTGATTTATCATCAGCATTTAAAACTGCCAACAAAAGTCCAGTATCCAACAAAGCACTTGCATTCATTATGGTAAACTCCATCCTTCACGCTGATTCGCACCTTCTGCCAATACTTCATCTACTCGTGTGGAAAGTTCGCTATCGCCGCTGTGCCAAATTCCGATAAAAGAATATTTTTTTTGCGGCAGGGCTTGTTCTGATTGCAAATACTGCTGTAAAACCTCTTTGACGAGGGTTTCTACAGTGCTCAATTTGCGCTTTGCGATTATTTCCAACGCGGTAGTGATGTCTTCTTCGAGGGTAATAGTTGTCATGGTTTTATTTACTTAAGTTATGTATGTTACGCACCATCGTCCCTGCGCTCACGAAAACCAAAATGCGCCGCATAGACTAAGGCGTGATTTTACATCCTAATCGAGCTATCGTCGGTGGTGGGAGTGGGGGGGGATTTAATCTGCAACATACTTAGCAATATATTTCTGAATAACACTGGCTGCTAGTTGATTTCCAGCTATATTCCAATGTGTATCTCTTGTTCTATAAAGTCGCTGAGACGATTTTAAAAAGTCTTCATACAAATCTATATAATCAATATTCAGTTTTTGAAGTTCATTTGATAACATCCGGTTTGGAATTGCCATATCCAAATCCACATTGGGATAATAAATCTCTTTGAGTTGCCTTTGGAGTTCTTGATTAATTTGTAATTCGTCTGGAATAATTACAACCACCAGCTTAATGTCGTATTTATTACATATATTTTTGATTTCTTTCAAGTAATAGAAAGCATTCTTTTGTTGTTCCAAAAACACATTGTTTTCTTTCAAATAAATATAACTCCTACGATATTCTATATCTAAATATTTATCATGATCAAAAGTCGGACAATCATCACAATATTCCGCTTTTCCATGAAAAATTGTACCGTTATATTTGGGTTGTAAGTTAATTAGGTAATGAAAAAATGAGGCTATATATGAATATTCATAGAGTTTTCTCTTGTTGCTTTCCTCAAAATCATTACCTATGAAGAATGATAACAGAACCATGTCGGGTTCAAGATTTAAACCTTCCCTGACTAACAATGCTAAGTAGTCTTTAGGACCAATTGAGGGAATACCCATGTTGAATATCTCAACATTAAGATTTTCTAAATTAAATTGGGATTCAATGAGGGTGAGGTAATTATTTTTATATGGTACTACTCCAAATGAAAAAGAATCGCCAATGCCAAGAATTCGATAAAGATTTTCCGGTTTTTCGGCTGTAGTAATAAATTCTTTGTCCTTAAACCCCTGTGAATTAAGTTTAAAATCCCAATCATCCCCAAAAGGTTTTCCTCGAAATCTGTTGTATGAGCCAGTGTAAAAAATAAATGATGGATGGTAGTTATTGTATAAACGTAAAGCAATTTCTCCCATAACTATGGAAATTAGGCTTATTACAGCAATTTGAATGAGGATTGATTTAGTTTTTTTAGCCATTGGTAAAATGCCCTAGCATCAATAAAAATTCAATAACTAGAGTTAGTTGTTGCCCAACAACACTATGCCCCATAAAAATCACAGTTCACAAATTAATTTTTTCTGGCAACGACTCTAATGTATTACAATGGGCTTTAGATATATTATACTTATAACAGTCACAAAATAAACACATATTATTTATTATATTATGAATAAATCCCCACAACGCATCGGCAAAGGCATGATTGTAGCCTCTTGGCTACTTGCCCTAGGTTTACTGACATTGTTTTTCAATGATTTTCTTGAAAAACAACACAATCCTAACCAAGATTTGAGCACTCAATATAACCAAGATGGCACTCGTGAAGTCATATTGCAACGCAATCGTGGCGGACATTATGTAACCAACGGCACGATTAATGGACAGCCAGTAGTATTTTTTCTGGACACTGGGGCAACGATAGTCTCAATTCCTGAGCCAGTGGCGCGTCGCTTAAATTTGCGGCGAGGGGGTGAAATGCTCGCAAATACAGCCAATGGAACGGTGACTACTTATAGTAGCGAACTTGATAGCGTGGCTGTGGGAGAGATTGAATTACATCGAGTGCGTGCCAGTATTAATCCGCAAATGCGAGGCGATGAAATTTTGCTTGGTATGAGTTTTCTCAAACATTTGGAATTTACGCAACGCGGAGATACATTGATTTTGCGTCAATTTAATTGAAATTTCTTGTTCTTTGCTCCGCGCTCATCGTTGTACACAAGTTTTAAAAAGTTGATTATATTAGTATATTTATTTTAATCCTGTCATTTCGACAAGAGGAGAAATCTTATTGGATAGACAAAGATTTCTCCTCTCGTCGAAATGACAGTATAACGATGAGTGCGGAGCGTGGGAACGAGGACAAATTTCTGGAGCGCACCTTGCCAAAATTTCTGAAAACTCAACAATTATCCACCGATATTATCAAAACAGTACAAACTGCCCTAGTCGAAGATATAGGTAGCGGCGATATAACCGCCCACTTGATTGCCGCAGAAACACAAGCTAAGGCACAAGTCATTAGCCGTGAACCAGCCATCTTGTGTGGCACGGCTTGGTTTGAAGAAGTTTTTAAGCAACTTGACAATCAAGTGCAAATCACTTGGCATGTCCAAGATGCTGAAACCGTTAAACCTGATCAATTATTGTGCGAACTAACAGGAGCAGCACGCACTTTATTAACGGGAGAACGCACCGCATTGAATTTTTTACAATTACTATCAGGCACCGCTACAAAAGTGCAAAGCTATGTCAAAGCGATTAGCGGTACACCCACCCGCCTTTTGGATACTCGCAAAACACTACCCGGTTTACGTAGTGCCCAAAAATACGCCGTGCGCTGCGGCGGTGGCACTAATCACCGTATGGGATTATATGATGCCTTTTTAATTAAAGAAAATCATATATTAGCAGCGGGCACTATCACAAAGGCGGTTGCCGCGGCGCGACATCAAGCGGCGCATTTACCTGTACAAGTTGAAGTTGAGACGCTAGAACAGCTTAAAGAAGCTTTACAAGCGGGCGCAGACAGTTTATTGTTGGATAATTTCAAATTGCCCCAATTGCGTAAAGCAGTAGCCCTTGTACAGGGACAAATTAAATTAGAAGCATCGGGCGGAGTCACTTTAGAAAGCATACGCGCTATTGCAGAGACAGGAATTGATTTTATTTCAGTAGGAGCGATCACTAAAGATGTGCGAGCCGTGGATTTATCTATGCGAATATTATCAAAACCACAAAATAACGAAAACCTTTGCCCAGTGAAACCAACACCAGAAATTGCAACAAGGGCTAAACACGCCAGCAATAAAAGTCAATGGATCACCAACAACGGGCAACCACGCCAATAAAAGCGTCCAAACCCCATATTTCAAAAACGTCTTTTGTGCTTTACCAATTTCATCTTGACTAAATGGAAAGCCAATTTTATTTTGTAATTGAAGAAAATAGCGGCCTAATATCCAATTAATCAGTGAGCCGGTTACATTGCCGAAAGTTGCCCAAAACCATAAACACATCAAATTATATTTTCCTGACAATACCAAACTCGTTAAAAAAACTTCAGAAGAAAAGGGCAACAAAGTCGCCGCCAACAAGGCACTCACAAATAAACTGACACAAGTCATACAACAAACTAACTAGAAAAAAATCCTGTTTTTTGTCTGAATCAGAATTTTCAGAATTTAAGAATTGACAGAATTTAAGAATTGACAGTCTGAATCGGAATTTACAGAATTTAAGAATTTGCAGAATAAAATATCGATTAATTGGGTATTAATTATATTCTGAAAATTATCAAATTCTGTGAATTATAATTCAGACAACAATATGATTTTGAAATGAAATTTAACAAGGAAAACAAATGTATATCGTAATGATTGCATCTGAATGCGCCCCCGTCTCCAAAGTCGGAGGATTGGCTGATGTCGTTTATGGACTCAGTAGAGAACTAGAAACCCGGGGTAATTTGGTAGAAATTATTTTGCCAAAATACGACTGTATGCGCTATGACCAAATCTGGGGACTCCACATCGCATACCAAGACTTATGGGTACCTTGGGAACATGGCGCTATTCACTGCTCGGTTTGGTTTGGCTTTGTGCATGAGCGAAAATGTTTTTTTATTGAGCCTCATTCCGATGAAAATTTTTTCAAACGAGATAATTATTATGGCTACCCAGATGATGCCATGCGATTTGCATTTTTCAGCAAAGCCTCGCTAGAATTTATGCAGATAGCTAACAAACATCCTGACATACTCCATTGCCATGATTGGCAAACCGGGCTGGTACCCGTTTTGCTCTATGAAATGTACCAAGGCATGCATCACTCCCGCGTTTGCTATACCATTCATAATTTCAGATATCAAGGCATCACCGGGACGCATATTTTGTCAGCCACCCATTTGAATCGACCAGAATATTACCACCATTATGAGCGTCTCCAAGACAATGTCCACGCAACAGCATTGAATTTTATGAAAGGGGGAATCGTTTACTCAAACCATGTCACCACTGTATCGCCAAAACACGCTTGGGAGGCGCGTCACACTGAACAAGGACATTCTTTGGGCGATACCTTACATATTCACAAAAATAAATTCAGTGGCGTTCTCAATGGCTTAGATTACGAAGTCTGGAATCCTGAAATAGATCCACTAATCCCCCATCATTACAACATTGAAACCTTGGAAAGTAAATATGGTAATAAAGAGGCTCTACGCGATAGATTATTGTTACGTAATGAGTTTAAACCAATTATTGCCTATGTAGGTCGTTTAGATGTCCAAAAAGGTGTCCATCTGATCCGGCATGGACTCTTCTACTCTCTGCAAAATGGCGCACAATTTGTCCTGTTGGGTAGCAGCCCAGAGTCTAGTATTAACCAAGAATTCTGGCATCTCAAACAAGAATTAAATGATAATGAAGATTGTCATTTGGAAATTGGCTTTAACGAAGAATTGGCTCATCTCATTTACGCAGGGGCTGATATGATTATCATGCCCAGTATGTATGAACCGTGCGGATTGGCACAATTGATCGCCTTGCGATATGGCACTGTACCTATTGTGCGAGCCGTTGGAGGGCTAGTAGATACAATTTTTGACCGAGACTTTTCCAAAAAAGCCATTACTGCACGCAATGGTTATGTTTTCCACGAGGCAGACTACACAGGCATTGAATCTGCCATGCAACGTGCTATTGGTTTGTGGTTCTCCTATCCCGAACAGTTCCGCAAACTCGTTATTCAAGATATGCAGTATAATTATTCATGGCATCGTTCGGGGCAATATTATTTAGATATTTACGAACACATCCGAAACAAATAATCAGTTATCAGTAAACAGTTAGTCAGAAATAAGATTTATTGGTGTTTGAAAGAGCTTTAAAAATCCTATTTCTTCAAGAAATAGGATTTTTTGGTATTCTCAAACTCATGTATGATTTTATCCGGCACGAGATGGCATTTTTGATCGCGGCGGAACGATAAACAACTGAGAACTATTCTCTGAATCCTGACAACTCAAAAAAAAGGACTAACTTTATGAGTGAACTTTTGAAAAATCGTGGAAACATAGCTCCTTCTTCAAAAACAAGATCAAAAAGCCACATAAAATGGCCAAACTTTCCCGACTGGCAAGGCGACTTCTCAGAATACATCAATGACGTACCCAACATCTCAGGTTCTGAAAAAATTCTCCAAAAAACCCAGACCAACAGCCGCTCAAATTCCATTTATTTACCGGAAAGTGGGATCAACTTTGGGCACATACGCAGCGCGTGCGCCATTGCCCTGCACATGCACCAACCACTCATCCCCGCCGGTGGTAGCGATCTCAATACAGCAGAAATTATTAGTAACCTCAAGTACATGATGGACAATCAGTACATTGGTGACAACCATAATGCCCCCGTTTTCCACTGGTGCTACAAACGCATAGGCGAATTTATCCCACAGCTAGTCAATGAAGGCAAGCAACCGCGAGTTATGCTCGAATATTCAGGCACCCTGCTACACGGCTTACGCCAAATGGGATTACACGACGTGTTCGACAACTTGAAAACCATAACCCTAGATCACAACTATCGGCGATGCGTTGAATGGCTAGGCTGCCCATGGGGACACGCCGTCGCACCCTCCACCCCCGTTCAAGACTACCGCCTACACGTTCTCGCTTGGCAACACCATTTTGCCGCCATTTTTGGCCTAGAAGCCCTGAGCCGTGTACGCGGATTTTCCCCCTCAGAAATGGCTTTACCAAATCATCCCGATGTCGCCTACGAATTTGTGAAAACACTCAAAGACTGTGGCTACCAATGGGTATTAGTGCAAGAACATACAGTCGAACAACCAGAAAACGGCAGAACTAGCGAACGTCCACACATACCTCACCGCCTCACCTGCACCAATTCCCACGGCGAAACTGTCAGCATTATCGCCATCATCAAAACACAAGGCAGTGACACCAAACTTGTTGCACAAATGCAACCATTCTACGAAGCCAGAGGGCAATCCCGCTGGAATTTAGCTGGCAAAACTGTCCCACCCTTGATCACCCAAATTGCCGACGGCGAAAATGGTGGCGTGATGATGAACGAATTTCCGCACAAATTCTTCGAAGTATCCAACGAGAGCAGCGGCTCAGACACCCCAATGATGAACGTCACCGAATGCCTAGAACACCTCTTCGCAATGGGTATTAAAGAACAAGACTTACCAATGCTCCAGCCCGTGATGCAAAAACGCATCTGGGACAATTTTCAAGCTGGTGATGGACCAGAAAAAATGGAACAAGTCATTGGACAACTCAAAAAACAAGACCACCAATTTCATATGGATGGCGGCAGTTGGACAAACGACATCTCCTGGGTCAAAGGATATGAAAATGTACTTGGTCCCATGGAAAAAGTCAGTTCGCTTTTCAACCAAAAAGCCATCAAAGCAGGCATTCCCACCAACGATCACAGATACCGTAACGCCCTATTTCATCTAATGGCATCACAAACCAGCTGTTACCGTTACTGGGGACAAGGACTTTGGACGGACTATGGACAAGAAATTTGTCGGCGGGCGAATGATATTTTAACTTACGACTTGTAAGTGTACTTATCCTTTGCCAATCACTCGCTGAAGTATTATAATGCCCTGTTTTGGCTCTAACTAACTATTGAGGAGGTCACATTTTTAATGCCCCAAGTTCGTCTCAAGGAAAATGAACCATTTGAAATTGCCATCCGTAGATTTAAACGTGCCTGTGAAAAGGCAGGCATTTTAGCCGAAGTCCACCGTCGTGAATTTTACGAAAAGCCTACTACCATTCGCAAACGTAAAGCGGCAGCCGCTGTCAAACGACAACTTAAAAGAACCAGTCGTAACAGATTGCGCCGAACACCCCTCCACCAAAAACCAAAACCAAAAAAAGCTTCCGTTTACTAACCACGATATAAAATCCCACCCTCACAGGTGGGTTTAACGCCCGCTATGTCTCAAACTCTTAAACAACGAATTACCGAAGATATGAAATCCGCCATGCGTGCAAAAGATAAGCAACGCTTAGGCACAATACGTTTAATTCAAGCCGCGATCAAACAACAAGAAATTGATCAGCGTATCAATTTGGATGACGCGCAAGTCATAAAAGTGCTAGACAAAATGCTCAAACAGCGACGTGACTCACTAGCACAATACGAAAAAGCAAAACGCCAAGATTTAGCAGAACAAGAAGCCTTTGAAATCGAAGTGATACAAACATACATGCCGCAACCTTTGACTGAAGCAGAACTGGCTGACTTGATAAAATCCGCCATAAGCGCAACCGGTGCTACCTCGATTAAAGACTTAGGTAAACTGATGGGACATCTCAAACCATTAGTACAAGGACGTACCGATATGAGAGCACTCAGCGCAAATCTTAAACAACGATTGAGCAAATAAAAAGTTCAAACAAAAAAATCCTATTTTATTTATTAAAAAAATAGGATTTTTCACACCGCAAGATTTTTCCCATTATGGCTGGGCGCATCCCTCGCACATTTATCGACGACTTAATAACCCGTGTTGACATTATTGACATTATTAACAACTACGTTCCACTCCGCAAAAGCGGTAGAAATTATACCGCCCTTTGCCCCTTTCATAGCGAAAAAACACCATCTTTCACCGTAAGTTCTGACAAACAATTCTACTACTGTTTCGGCTGTGGTGCCCATGGAACTGCCATAACTTTCCTGATGAACTATGCCCACCTCAATTTTATTGAAGCGGTGCACGAATTAGCCTCCCAAATTGGCATAGAAGTCATCTATGAACAAGGCACAACGCCTGCCTCAATCACCGCCCTAGATGACTTATACGAAATCATGGCACAAGCCGCAGACTATTATCGACAACAATTACGCCAATCCCAAGCAGCCATAAACTACTTAAAAAGTAGAGGATTAACTGGAAAAATCGCCCGTGATTTCGGCATAGGCTATGCGCCACCAGGTTGGAATAACATATTAAAAACCCTGGGCACAAATACAGACATACAAAACCGCTTACTCAAAACCGGCTTAATCAAACAAAGTAAATCTGGTCACCGTTATGACCACTTTAGAGATAGGATAATGTTCCCCATTTTAGATAGACGGGGACGTACCATCGCCTTTGGCGGACGAAAACTATCAGACAGCGAACACGAACCGAAATACCTGAATTCTCCAGAAACACCCCTATTTCAAAAAAGCCGCGAACTATACGGCTGGTATTTCGCTCGAAAAATCCGCCCCCTACAAAAAATTATTGTAGTAGAAGGCTACATGGACGTTGTTGCATTAACACAACATGGCATACCAAATGCGGTAGCCACCTTAGGCACCGCAACCACCACAGAGCATTTAACCCAACTATTTCGCAACGTACCAGAAATCAGTTTCTGTTTTGACGGCGACCAAGCGGGACAAAAAGCCGCTTGGCGTGCCCTGCAAACCGTGTTGCCACTACTAAAAGAAGCTCGTCAAGTCAGATTTGTTTTTTTACCACAAGACTATGATCCCGACAGTTTAGTGCGCCAAGAAGGCGTACAAAAATTTAATAGTCGCCTTGAACAAGCAAACACCCTATCAGATTTTTTGTTTAATACCCTAACTCGACAAGTTGATATGAACAACATTGACGGGCGAGCCCGTCTAGTCGAACTAGCAAAACCCCTATTAAAACAACTCCCCACTGGTGCCTACCGTGAACTGATGTTACAAAAATTAAGCCAGCTCAGCGGACTAAATTTAACGACACAACGACGTAAAAAAACATCCCACTTATCCCACTTTCATAAAAAAAACCTGAAAGCGCTCTCACTAGCACATCAAGCGATTGTATGTTTATTACACAAACCAACATTATCCCAATTAGTAGAATACCCTAATAAAAAATTATCCTTCTTAAACCAAGCTGATATAAAACTATTGTTAAATATCATTGAATTCACAAAGATGAATCCTAAATTAACCCTAGGTGCAATTTGCGAACACTGGCGAGGAACAGAACATGAGCAAACCATCAATGAATTAGCCACGCAAAAACCACTTTTCACAGATACTGACAAGATCGATGAAAATTTCCTCGGCGCCATAAACCATTTATATGCAAACTACACCAACCAACGCTTGGCATATTTGACACAAAAAATAACTGACTTGACTGCTGAGGAAAAACAAGAACTGAAATCTTTATCTCAATATCGTGGTAAAAATCCACAATGAATAGTTATCTACGTCCCAAAACCCTTATTGTGATTGAAAATTAATACCAAATCTTAGTGGTAACTGATGACAGATTTAAAGACAAGCAAAAATGAACCAAGAGCAATCACAACTGAAATCACTCATTGCTAAAGGCAAAGAGCAAGGTTTTTTGACCTATCACGAAGTCAACGATCACCTACCTGATGATATTGTCGACATTGATCAAATCGACAGTATTATAAACATGATCAATGACATGGGGATTTCCGTGCATGAATTTGCCCCAGATGCAGGCTCCCTGTTAATTTCCGATGCTCCAATTGCTGACGAAGATGCCGCCGAGGAAGCAGCAGCGGCACTGGCGAATGTCGATAGTGAATTTGGACGCACGACTGATCCAGTGCGTATGTATATGCGTGAAATGGGCTCAGTAGAATTATTGACGCGAGAAGGTGAAATTAAAATTGCCAAACAAATTGAAGAAGGCTTAAACCAAGCCCTTTCTGCACTCGCAACCCATCCTGACATTGTCGCCATATTTTTAAAATACTACGACAAAGTCGAAACTGGTGATTTGAAACTATCAGAACTCATTAGCGGCTTAAAAAATAAGTCTGGACTATCATTTGAAACCGAATATGACATGGCAGAGGAGGCAATGGTAGACGCTGAAGAAGATGGTGAGTTTGCAACCCTTGATGACAATCCACAGCAGCAGACACCAGAGGAAGTTCGTATCCGCTTTAACATTTTACGCGAACTACACAATCGTTTGATGCACGCGGAAGCAACGCATGGCACCCAATCTGCTGAATATATGCGGTTACGTCAACAAGTTGCAGAACAGTTGTTGCAATTTAAATTGGTACCCAAGCTGATTGAAAATTTAACGGCCAAATTACGTCATACAGTTAGCTTGATACGTGAGCAGGAACACAAAATTCGAGATATTTGTATTAGCAAAGTCGGCATGAATAAAAAAGAGTTTATTTCCTCTTTTAAAAACCATGCTACCAATCCACACTGGGTTGCTTTGCTGTTAAATACCGGCAAACCTTACGTTAGCGCTTTAAAACAGTACCGACAAGAATTAGCGCTGGCGCAAGATAAGCTGATTGATTTAGAAAGAAAAAACAGCTTAAATATTGCAGAAATTAAGGAAATTAATCGGCGCATGTCGATTGGCGAAGCCAAAGCACGGCGGGCGAAAAGGGAAATGATTGAAGCGAATTTGCGCTTAGTCATCTCGATTGCCAAAAAATATACCAACCGTGGTTTACAATTTCTTGACTTAATTCAAGAAGGCAATATTGGACTCATGAAAGCGGTAGATAAATTTGAATATCGTCGCGGTTACAAATTTTCTACTTACGCCACCTGGTGGATTCGCCAAGCGATTACCCGATCGATTGCCGATCAAGCCCGCACTATCCGTATTCCGGTTCATATGATTGAATCGATTAACAAACTCAATCGAGTATCACGGCAGATTTTGCAAGAAAAAGGTCGTGATGCCACACCAGAAGAATTAGCGGAACGATTGGAAATGTCTGAAGAAAAGATACGGAAAGTCCTCAGAATTGCTAAAGAACCTATCTCTATGGAAACGCCGATAGGAGATGATGAAGAATCACATTTAGGTGACTTTATTGAAGATACCAGCATAACACCCCCCCTTGATGCTGCGACTTTTGAAGGTTTGCGGCGTGCAACGCACGAGATGTTACAAGGTTTAACTTCCCGCGAAGCGAAAGTGCTGCGTATGCGTTTTGGAATCGATATGAACACTGACCACACTTTAGAAGAAGTGGGCAAACAGTTTGATGTCACCCGCGAGCGTATTCGTCAAATTGAAGCAAAAGCTTTGCGTAAACTGCGTCATCCAAGTCGTTCCGATAGCTTGCGTAGCTTTATTAACTAACTGATGTTACGCACCCCAGTTCCTACGCTCCTTTAAAAGTATAGTACAACGGATTAGGGGAGTAAACGGATTGAGTCTGGCAAATATTTATTTAAATATTTGGAGCCATTAACAAATACTCCTACCAAAAAGGTTTCAAAGCTGTTTCGAGGCAAAGGTTTTTGAAAAAAACTTTTGTCTCGAAAACCATCCGTTTATTCCCCTAATCCGTTGTACTAGATTTAACGATGAATGCATGGGAACGAGAATGCGTAACATCAGTAACTAATTTTGTTTTTTTGAGAAACAACAATAAATCAGGAGTACAAGGCCAAGCCTGCACAACTGATTAAACAACTGATTGGAGATGATTGCCTGTGCATTTCAAACTCATCATCGCTTTTGTCGCCGAGGACAAAACCAACAAAGTACTCAATGCCACTCGTAAAGCGGGAGCAACAGGTGCGACGGTTATTAACCACGCACGGGGAGAAGGTTTAAAACCACCAAAAACTTTTTTCGGCTTAAATTTAGAAATTCAACGCGATGTGTTATTGTTTTTAGTTGAAGAACATTTATCTAGGTGCATACTAGAAAAAATTGCACAAGTCGCTGAATTTGAAGAAAGCCTTGGAGCTGGCATTGCCTTTCAAGTTGACGTAGAAGATGCAGTCGGCATTTCCCATCAAGCGAACCAATTGAAACAAGTGGTGGAAGAACAAATATGAGTCAAATAAAACTTGTGCGGGTGCGTGATGTGATGAAAACGGAATTTGATCGAGTGGACGGTATTATAACTGTCGCACAAGCGCTCCGCAATATGAAACATCCTGAGGTAAGAAGTATCATCGTCAACAAACGGCATCCAGACGATGAATTTGGTATGGTGTTATTGTCAGATATTGCCCGCCATGTACTTGCGAAAGATCGTTCCCCTGAACGGGTGAATGTTTATGAAATCATGAGAAAACCTTTGCTAAGCGTTTCGCCACAGATGGACATTCGCTATTGTGCCCGCTTACTTGATCATTTTAATATCTTACGTGCCCCAGTCATAGAAAATGAGGATGTGATTGGTATCGTTGGATTTACCGATATAGTGTTGCGAGGCATGGAAGAATATCGTCATTAATAGACTAGTCGCCAAATCACTCAAAATCCAACGCGGAGAGGGTGAAGCTGCCAAACTGATCCTCAACGGCAAGAATTGCACATTTACCCTAAAAGCTGGACAATTGACCTATCTTGCTGGACGTTCTGGCGTTGGAAAAAGTACCCTATTATGGACGCTGGCACGTATGCACCCGTTAATGGGGGGCGTGCTGCGCTTGAACGATAAATTACATAAGCAAGTCGCCGTCGCCCGCTGGCGTTCTGAAATTGCCCTATTACCCCAAAAGCCCGTTATCATCCCCGGTACAGTTGCCGACAATTTGCTTTATCCACTGCACACATTTGGCATACAAAAACAACGCTTGCATGAGCGCCAAGAATCCTTGCCTGATGCGAAAAGCTTGGAAAAACAACTGCACAGTGTAGGGCTCCACGAGATTAAACTGGATCGCGATGCCGGCTCGCTTTCGGGCGGACAACAAGCTCGATTATCTTTAATAAGGGTTTTGTTGACTAAACCTCAAATGATTTTAGCGGATGAACCCATGGCGGGCGTAGATAAAGCCGCCGCAGAATTGGTACTGGTTCGCTTGCAGCGATTTTGCGAACAAGGGGGGGCGGTTCTGCTAAGCAGTCATGTGTATGCAGAACAAGTGAACCAGGCGAAGATTGTCTTAGAGGATCAATCAATTAAAACATGAACTCTCAAGCGATTATCATCGGCTGGTTAGAATTAGCCCTCGCCACCTTTTTTATCGTAGCAGTGGGTGTCGTATCTATCGCCATGTCACTCGGGCTATTACGCTCTCTCGCCATCGCCACCGTGCGTACCTATCTGCAATTGATTGCGCTCGGCTTCGTCTTGACTTGGATATTTCGAGCACAAACGGTTTGGATAGTTTTAGGCGTATTCCTCTTTATGATGTTAATGACGGCGCAAATCCTACTTCAGCGCGTCAAACATAAGCCATCGAATCTCTATTTTAGTACCTTAACCGCGATTTTCATTACAACCACAGTTGTGACATTTTCAGTCACTGGACTGATTGTGCATGTCGAGCCCTGGTACGATCCCCGCTATGTCCTCACTATCGGCGGCATGGTACTGGGCAACGCGATGAATGGGATTGCTCTCGCCTTGGAACGTCTATTCGATGATCTCAAAAAACGTGCTGTCGAGGTAAATCAAGCCCTTGCCTTCGGTGCCAATCCTTGGGAAGCTTCATTGCCCAGCATTCGCACAGCATTAACAGCGGGATTAATGCCCACCCTCAATTCGATGAGTGCGGTTGGATTGGTTTATATTCCGGGTATGATGACGGGACAATTATTGGCAGGTGCTGATCCGGTTGAGGCGGCTAAATATCAAATCGTGGTAATGCTGATGATTTCAGCCGCCACAGCCTTGGGTGCTATGATTAGCGTTTATTTGGTTTATAAACGGGCTTTCGATAGGGAATGGCGGTTTATTTTGAACGTAAACCGTTGTTGAAATCGACGCAACACGCGCAAGATAGGTAGCCCAAAAGCTATTAATAAAAGTACATTACCCAAAGCCCGCATTCCGTCTAATAGAAAGGAAGTGAGCAAGTAAAAGCTTGCATAACGAATGATGATGTCAGTAAAATTGTGCCCATCTTCTTCAGGAAAACCAATGACATATGGCCAAAACCAAAGATTCATAATCACGCCAAAGAGAAATCCCCATAAGGCGCCAAATATCGAGAGTATTACTAATTCTGGCCAACGATTTTCTCCTTTGAATAAGGATACTAAGGGGCGACAAAGTGGGGCAGAAAGTCCAATCCAAGCTGCGGTGAACATTTGATAGGGTAGCCAGGGACCAACTCCGCCGGTAATTAAAGCTGAGACTAGCAACGTCAATGCGCCCATTAAAAAACCAAAACGTCCGCCGAAAACGTAGCCAGTAAGAATAATCAATATAAATATAGGGCTAAAGCCCCCGGGTGCTGGAATAGCAAGTTCGACAAAACGTAGCGTGGCGTTGATTGCCACCAATATGCCTAACAGGGCGATCCATTTAACCGTCATATCCTGCACTTCCAATAGTATGGTGAGAAAACAGATGCCAACTAAGATGGTTATTAGTATTAGTGGAGTATGGGGGTTTGGTTGCCAGAATGGGTAAAGAAATGCGGCTATTCCAGTAAGGGTGCTTATGGTGTAGATTAGCAAAGTTAGGAGGCGGATTTTCATGGTTTATTGGATGAGATGTACTTTTTGACATTTCAAGCCTAGTATCGCGGATTTTGCGGATTACACAGATTACGCGGATTTAAAGCCATCAAAGTTAAAAGTTCGGGTAGTGAGTATTTTTAATCCGCGCAATCCGAGCGATCCGCAAAATCCGCGATTCAAGGTTTTAGCAGCTTGTAAGTGTTTTGCCCGCCTGTCGGGACTGGTGGGCAACAAAAACACGTTGCCCACCCTGCAACAATTCTACGCCTGTGAAGATAGCAACAATTAAAAAAAAACGCTTGCTTTCGCTTTTAAGTTGAAATAAATTAATATAATTTGATTATATTAATCAAGAAGCGATCTAGCCGCTATGTAGGATAGCAGCGAAAATTGCTTTTGATAATTAATTATTTACTATCACATGGAGGGAATTATGCTAAAGTCAATTGCACTAGCCATAGGTCTAGTTACTACTATTGGCAGTCACGCAGACCCCCACCCCCCCCAGCCTCCGGCTGGATTTTCTGTACAGTCCAAAGCCATAGATTCTAGGGCCGCTGCTGTTGTCAGTCAGGCTAATCCTACTAGCTGGACAGCTAGGAGTTTTTCGGGGGAACCGGGTGTACTCTACATAACCGGCTTCCATCTTACTGATCAATGCCATTAAGTTAAGGAATAAATGATTTATAAACAACCGTTTATCTACGAGCTGGGCCTAGCTGATTGGGCGTAGCGAAATAAGGTAGCCCAGCATTTAACCATTCTGTTGGCTTAGGTTTTTTTGCTGCACCAAAAAATATAGGCATATAAAGCAAATATCCTATTGAAACTAAATGAATTAATTCTTAACTTAATGGCATTGATCTTACTGATGGGGTGTCCTACGCTGTATTGTTTGGGGATATCCCAACTGGTAAAAAGCGGGTACCTATTAGCTTACCTCCAGGATCGGATCCCGCCGAGATGAGGGCATTGGAGAAGAGACGCTTTCATTGCTTTGTCGAACGGCGGTCGAGAGATAATCTCCTAATATGCAGTGATCAATTCATTTCTGAGCCTTTTAAGGAAGCGACATCCGGGTGGGCAACGTTGCATTGCGTCACGATAGATTGCAAGTTCGCGCACTTCCATCCCGCTACCGATTAGCGCGACGGGTGAGTTTTCGAGTTATAAATTTTTCATGTAGGGTGGGTAGAGCGAAAGCGAAACCCACCATTGTTATAAATTTCACAAGTTTGGTGGGTTTTGCTCCGCTCTACCCACCCTACAAATATCCAATAAATTAGCGCATTAGGCCAAACGAGCCGCACCGATCCAAATAATGGCATTTATCTTGTTGTGGTTGGGTTTGACCATGTTGGCTCCCGTTGCCACCAGCAACGTAGCCTTAAATCTAACGAGCGGCGCCTTTTCCCATAAGAACTACAATTCTCCTTTTATGGGCTTAAATCTGTGCAATTTGTCAAATCCCCGATTCAAGGTTTTAGCAACTACGATGTGTGAGCCCTACCCACCCTACACAAAAACATTTTTGGCTTAACTCAATGGCATTGACTTTCAAACTGCAAATGTTTTATGCCAAACTTTTGAAGTGATATATTCATTCAAATGGAAACAAAGTCGAGATTATGTATGCAATTGAATTAGAAACCAACATTAATCAAGCTGGTCAAATATGTTTACCTAAACAATACCAAGCACTTTATGGTCATCGTGCTAAGATTATTTGACTCTTAGCTAATTCAGTAGTCGAACCAACCGCTCAATCTTCTTTATTGGATATTTTGTCAAAATTAGATAATATTGATGCACCTTTTCCAGATATTGATGAAAACTTATTACCGCTTGATAGTATCAGGATTTAAAAAATGGCTTATTTATATCTTTTGGACAGCTTCTTTTTTCTTTGCCATTCTTGGACCTCTCTCATAGAGAGATGAAAGTTTCCATGACAATTCACCCTCCGTTGATAACTCAAATACTGAGTTGCAACTAGAGCTCTGGATGGGCTGTCTCATCCGAACGGCGACAACGCTCTAGCAGGATTTGCTTCACCTTTTGAAAGGGAAGCCACCGATGTAGCTCCTTATCGTGTAATCTCGCTAGAATATTGACCGCTGCATTTTGATCCGCTTGCATAACCGCCCCGCACCCGGAGGCACAGTGAAACGTGTCCCCAGTGCGTTTGCCGAGGCAGCCGCACTTTGAACACGTTTGAGAGGTGTATGCCGCATTGATCAAAATTACCCTAGAAC
>Ga0209780_1000528_pt1 | contig 20750 bp, 13 predicted proteins | sample WorMetexBAHAMAS2_FD_187384 | JGI IMG/M metagenome (GOLD analysis project Ga0209780, IMG submission 187384) | Marine gutless worms symbiont microbial communities from Max Planck institute for Marine Microbiology, Germany - Inanidrilus exumae... | ecosystem: Host-associated > Annelida > Digestive...
GGTCACAGTTTATAGAGGACACCGTCGAGCCCTCTTACCTGCCCGGGATTATCTCCCTGTTCATCATGTGCATAGGAATCATTAGAAATAATTCTTTGGTAGGCGGACGCTCCCGGGCCGAGTCGAACCTCGGCCACTGAGCGCGTCACGCTCTACTGCACATGGCGGCCGAGTGACTGAGACATGGCTACATGTACAGAAAATTTTGTGCTATTTGGAAAGATAGACCTACAGTCGTAGACATGCCGATCGCTATACTCGACCCAGCTACCAGGAGTGAAGCAGTGACTCACAAATGTTGTGCTAATACCTTGCAAACTGTGAGATCGGTCCACAATTTCTTGTAATCTTCAAATCCCAACTTTCCAGTGAAATCATACTAGCAGATTGTCAAGAAAAAATATATTTTACAAATAAGCAAAGGCAGATAAAATAACGGCACGAAACAGCATTTCTACAACATCACTTGTTCAGTACTGACAAAATGCCAGAAAGAATAGTAACTAGAACGGCTCAGTACAGCGCATACCTGACCTCCCCACCGACCTTGACCTTTGTCCTTCCAAAATTTAATCACTTTGTCCCCTGTGGCCAACGGTACGACTGACCACGTTTGGTAACAACTGGACTTAAATTGATTCCAGGAAGTTGTTCACAAACATACATACCTACCTATATACCTATATACCTACCTACATACCGACGCCGGCGAAAACATAACCTCCCATTAGAATAAAATGATTACAACGCATTACATTACTGCACTAACATCTGGCTACCATCTAATATCACGTTTAGATCTAAACTAACATGATGACGACGTTAAGTTCTGACGTTATAAGAGTAAATAAATTATTGTCAGTTACTACTGAATGTTACACACAAAGCTGGATGTGACTTCGTACTCGAGCTATATAGGCACAGTGGCACATGCACAAAACTGACAAATGGCACAGTGCTACTCTAATCTCCAGCTGGCTATCAATCATCTATTGGAGGCTACTAGACTCCGCCTACCTAGGCCACAAGCTTCAGCAACCTAGTGGCAAGGTAAGATGTAGACGGGGCACAAAATATTACCAATATTTATACACACCAAAGGGCACTGTGACACTCGTTGGTTGGAATTTAATGGCGCTTTCAACACAATTTAGGTCACATTGCATCTTTAGTGGCTCAGTAGTCTAGTGGTTAGGGTGTCGGACTTGCGACTCAATGGTCACAAGTTCGAGATCAGGCCGCCGCATTATCAGTCGGTTGGTATTGGGATGGGTGATAATCCTCAGGCGGGCGTACCACCTCGGTATGTAATCAGCCACCAAGGCCAACTCAGCCTCCTACCCTCTGTGGTAAGGGAGATGAGTACTGGCCAACGTGCGGTGATGCACTGCGGCTGGGGATCAAAGGCAGGATGGCTCATGGCATTCGTGGATAAACGTGTGGGTGACAGGAAAAACGTACCTAGACAGTCCTGCTGGACGTAGCCAGAGAAACGATTGGATGCATCAAGATGCAAAAGATAAAGTAATCAATATCAGATTAGACTTTTGCAGCAATCAGGTAAAAGAGGGAAGCAAAAGGCAAAGATAAGAACTGATATCAGCAACTGAAGGTTGAGGTACAGAGAAAGCTCAGAGTGGATAAACAGCAGCAGCTGGAAGGCATGTACGTGGAATTGGAAGCAGCAAACTCGAAAGGAAATTCCAGGCAGCTCTGCCAGCTAGTCAAATCAATGACTCAAAAGTTTCAGCCACATCTGCTATGCATCCAGCCAGTCAGCAACTGGTAAAGATTTGACTAAAGCTGCACAAATCACAGACAGGTGGAAAGAGTATTGTGAAGACTTGTACCATAATGAAGAAGGGACAGGAAGTGAACAAGAATATTGGGAGCAAGAGCCTCCACCACTTCGCTCAGAGGTTGCTCATGCCTTCCGTCAGACGGCAAGTCGCAAAGCCACAAGTCCAAGAACCATCGTTAACATGTGCCATTCTGAGCGTTTTAAAGGAAAGTATACTCACAAAAAGGCGCCATAAAAATGTCCCGTCTTAGTCTTAGAGTAATAAACACTGTGCCATGCGTGATTCAGACAAGTGCACAGCCACTAGCAAGTAAGTAGGTGAAAAGATACATCTCGCATGGCAACCATGCTGCGAGTCATGTCCACACTAAAACCGTCAAACTTGAACTCTGCAAAATACAACGACAACACACAAATTAGCTCCGTACAGGACTGACAGTAAACTCTTTACAGCTGAGTTTCTGCCAAGTTCAAAGTCACGTGACACAAAAACTAGGACAAATATCAAAATCCCGGCCCGATCAAATTAGATATTGTGCCCTAGTTTCAGAATCAGTGGTCGGCTGCCAGCTCCCATTGTAAATGGTGGAGGAAAAAGCGTTTGAAAATAAAGGATTTTCAACTTACAAGGGCTCGCGACCTTGACCTTGGATCGGGTCATACTGCATACCATCATGCATCAGTTATCGACCATCGAAGCTTCGACCTAACAATGCGGCATGAGAATGATATGACAATATACTCCATGATTCTCAACAAACTGTCAATGAATGGAAGGTTTCATGCTGTGATCAAACAAGTAGGTCAGATATGAGTGTCGGGTCAAAGTTCAACGGCTGACCTCTCATAAAGATGGTGTTCAGTATAGTCTGAAGCTCGTATGCGTCAACTTCGCCATCACTGCCAGCAATTCGTGCAAACACTTGTCTGGCGTTGTCCTCACCTGTCTTGTCCACCGGGCCGACATCCCGCTGCTGTACCACAACACACCTTTACATTCCACACCTGTATTGCTTCAAGACCACAATGTCTGTTCCACAGGGCCCACGTCCCGCTGTTGTACCACAACACACACCTTTACATTCCACACCTGTATTGCCTCAAGACCACAATCTCTGAAGAAACAATAGGGCTGGACTACAGTTTGTTGGACCTAGGAACCACAGCCAGATCTAACAGTGTCACTACACAGTAGTGAAATCATAAACACAGTGGGGGTGTTGTTGTTAGATGATGCCATTCCATAGATACATTAAAAATAAAGTGGAATATCAGCACTAATTAAGTTCATCAAACAATCAAAGGAGATTTGACAAGTAAACATTGTACATTGCATCTGATTAAAAGTTCTTCCTCATCTGCTTCCACAGAAGCAGGAACAACTTGTTAATGTTAACAATGGATCCCTTCAGCTCCTTGGACCTCGGGAGACCCTTGACTCTGCAAAGCTATAACCATGTCCCTAACTTTCCTATTGGGTAATTCCCCTACAGTGTAATGACAGTATTACAGCAGTCAAACAATACAGGAAAGCTGAAATATTCCATAAACACAATCCAACAAATACTGGACAAATACTGGATTGAAAACTGCAAACAAGTCATGGAAAGTAAACAAAGAATCTGTTCAGAAAACAACGTCACCCAAACTGTTTCATATCCACTGCATACTTGGTAGAAAAAAGAGTAATACATGAGGAGATGCAGTCACAGACAAAAACACAAGACAAAACTAGCAAAAAAAATTAAAATACAAGTTACCGGCACTTGTATGGGTCCAGTAACATCATCCAGTTCACTAAACACAGAGCAGCAAATCAACTCCTCATGTCCTAATATAATACTTAAAATCGACAAACTGGTTAAAGTCAAAGGTTTGCACTAAACAATCTCATTTGAGCAACAACATTAAACGATTATCGTCACAACTGACTCCAAAAACAAGCCCAGAAAGAAAACTAAATGGGAACTGGCTAACAAATGTTTACAAGAAGCTCAGCTACTGCAGAGGGACTGCAAGACGCACAATGTTAGTAAATTCGTGCTATGTTTCTGGGAGTTAGAAAGGTTTCAAACAATAAAGTGACCTTCAATGTCATTCAACGGCATTTGCAACAGTGTCATTCAACAGGCCACATATGATCTCCTATTAGACTTCCATTGCAACCATGTCTCTATCTTGCACCATTTTCGAGATTTTATCACTTATTTCCCAAAACATAAAGAGGTCAGGTGACCCAAGACACATCCCTTTCTGCGGTAGTCTATCATTCATGCACTAGTACACCTCTGTATCAATCAACACACGACATTTGAAGTGCCGCCTAGTTTCACCGACTCCAACGATATGATTGGGGTAAAATTTAAGAAAACGGGTCACGTGACCCTGATCACGCCCATTAGGGGGCAGTCTGTCATCTCAAGGCTAGCATTTGATATATACTACTTGCATACAAAATTTGGCGACTCTTGATTCAGCCATTCTGGAGATATGATTGCAGGCGTTAAAATTGAAAATGGGTCATTTGACGCTGACCACGCCCCTGTTATGGGTGGTATGTCATGAACAGGTTGATACATTCTGCGTACAAAATTTGACAAATCTAGCTTAAACCGTTCCATAGATAGATATCATTGGGGACCCTGACCACGCCCCTTTTAAGGGTCATTTGTCATCAGTATGCTGTGACTTGACACAGCCTACCACCTGTGTACAAAATTTGACCACTATTGCTTCAGCCGTTCCAGAGATATGGTTGGTGCCCACCAAAATTTAAATGGTTCACGTGACCTGACCACGCCCCTTTCAGGGATGGTTGGCCACCCATGGGCTAGCACTTGCTACGATCAACCTACCTACCACATGTAAAGTCTCTATCTCCACCCACTATGAAGATATGAAAGGCAATACAAAATACTGAAAATGGGGTGGTTTTGGGTCACCCAAGGTCACTGAAAATAGCGCCATTCAATAGGGTGCATACAAGTTCCTATTAGCATTCCATAGTAACTGTGTCCCTATCTTGCACCGTTTTTGAGATACTGGTCGAAGATCGCCGATTTGAACCTACCCCAACTCTATTTGGCGCCCCCATTGGGACTGACCCCGTTGGAATTTCGCCAAGATCTTTGGAATCTGAAAACTAGAATCCCGGGGCTATCATCTGGCGTTATTCGCATGATCCTACGTTTAGCAATTTTGGTACAGTGCGGCTTGTAACGGACGGAAGGACATATGGACAGACGGACGGACTGACAGACACACGACGACAGCATACACCGCGCTAGCACAGCGTCGCATGGTAAAAAAAGCTATTAATACAAGAAGAGCCTCATGCCTTAGATGACATTTTCCATACGTCCACAGGGAATTAACAGCCAGGTTAAGAGTGCTTGTTCTAACTGTACTATGAGATACAATAACATATGCTGAAAAACTAACAGCTAACCAGCTCGGTCTACTCCATGGAACAGAGAATAACACGATGTCGCCCTAACGAAACGTAACACGACTGGCCCGCCGTGGAGTGTCGGCCGCCCGACCGCCCTTACCGCCCGCTGGCAGCGTTACAGACGACGACAGACGACGACGACAGACGCCAGCGAGCAAAACAATACTGGCCCATTAGGCGGGCCAGTTACAAACAGCAAAAAAGAGAGAATTAACAGCAGAGAATTGATGACAAACCAGACTAGCATAGAATGCGTAGTCTGACTGCTAGACTGGGCCGGCGGTGATGGGAGATAGCAGCAGTTTAATAACAATAGCAGCGAGAAAGTATACCATGCTGCGTCTGCTGAACGCTCGCTGAAGAACCGCAGAATAAAGTCACCCTCTTCGTTGGGTTCAAAGGTCGACGGAACGATGACGTAATTCCCCGGCGACAGCTTGTGTCGCTCGCAGACCTCACGCAGGTTGCTAAACGCCGTCGACTTGGCCGACGACGTGTGCGTCTGGAAAAACCGGGAGTCGAGCGTCCCTTTGCTGTTGGATGGAGCCTGGAATAACCCATCATCACTGCTATGTCCCAAAACGATGCTTCCTTATGGTGGTCTACAGACGTCACTCTATCGACAATTAACTCTTGGAAAGAATAACAATGAAAGCATTCGCGATGTGAAAAAGTGCCACTATTCTTTTAAAATTATACTTACTATTCAGAACTAATCTATGTTTATCTGGAAACATTCAATGTTGTAACATTCACTGCTGACCTGAACTGACTTATAATAATCACAGTGGTATTAACAGCAGACAGTGATGCAAATCAAGATCATTTCGGAGGTAGTAGTAGCGGAAGAGATTGGTGAGAGTAAACAAAGTAAGCTAGCACCTTGTAGACGGCGTAGCCGATGGTGAGGTCATCTTTTCCTTCACGTCGTAGTCGCCGACGATGTTTCTGCATCAGAGCAATGACGACAGAGCCACAGCCGGTGTTGTCGTCTGAGTCGCCGCCCGAGATTGACACGTTGTACTGCGGGTTTGTCCAGAATGTCGCTGCACAACCACACCAACTGTACTGCCAGTTTCCGATTCTGTTTAGCATGCAGGGGTAACTTAAGGTTGGGTGGGTGCCCAGTCCATTTCCAGGCCCAAAGTAGAGATGTACCGGATATCCGGTTCCCATTGGCCGGATATCCAGCCATTTTTTGCTATCCAGTTCCGGCAAAAATATTGACTGGCGCCAAATAGTGAAACCGGATAATTTACTTACTTAACAAATCCATGAAGTGCTATTTTTCGCAAGAGTAAACAAAAACGAACAAACGTAAACAAAATGCAATTCAAAAATTTATTAATGTAAAAATAATAAAAGAAGAACGGAAATGTCTACTAAGAAAAGTAGTAGCATTTGAGAACATTTTACCATCGATCCGGCAAATTGCAGGGTGGCAGTGTGTAATGTGTGCAATATAAAGTTGTCATGCGGCTATCCAGTTTCAGCTCCAGCTTGATAGTAAAATTTACAATCTGGTACATCCAGTTCAAGACAACAAAACCCGGGTTTAGTTTCTTATGTTTATGTCGTGTTTAGTGCACCTATGACTAAATTATGTCATTATATCAAATGAAACGGACGCTGATCTGGTACACACCTGCATAGTTTCGGCATCCTCCGGCATTAACACGACGTCTCCAGCTGCCTTCGAACAACGTTCCATCCCATTTCGTCCTTCCAGACTTGGCATCATCTGAGAGGCTGTCAGGACCGAGGTAGCAAATGTCTAACCGCTGGAAGTTCTTTGCAAAGTCTCGGAATGACATCCTAAGCATCCAGTGCACAAATACAAGGTGACGCAGAAAGAGCCACTACACTCTTTCCTGTATGTTGGCAAAATGCTGATCATTTTCAAAATGATTTCACTGTCGGGTTCAGCGGTGAATTTGGCAACAAAAATGCCAGGAAAGATCCCACTACACGTTAAATTGGTAGGTCCACTTCCGCATGAAATCTGTGGAACTTTCTTGATTAGCAGTGACTGGTGCTGGTGGCCTGGTATAGTTGCCCCTCTATCGTTAGACCGACACAGATGTAAAATTGTCATGTCACAGCAGGTAAAGCAGCGACGGACGGCATAGCATTTAGTTTAATTTGAAAATTAATGATCAAACTATCAAAACTTTCCAAGCTTTGCATCTGCTAACAAATTTCTCAATATTCTTGTTTAGTAGCTTCACAAAAACAACAGCAGAAGCAGCAAGAAAAATAATAACACAACATTTGTATCGCACCCTAAAGTCAACAACAAGTACGTAGAACATCAGTGGAGACTGACCTCTATCCACACATGCCTATCCTACATGTAGCCAGCGCGCCGGACGAATCAGCAAGCGCAGAGGCCACGTGTGTTCAAGCCCCCACACAAATTGCACACCCGCATAAATCCGATTTTGGGCTTCTGAGGGAGCATCTTGGGGAGCAAAGTTCCCCAAAATGGGAGATTCCCTGCCCAGGACGCCTATGAACCACCGTGACAAATTTGATGCTGCTAGGTTTATCCTCAGCAGAAAAATCCTTAACCGTACAAACAAAATTACAAACAGTAAACGAATATATCCACACCGTGCCTAACAAATACAAGACATTTATTTCCACTGTGCCTGTAGCTAAGATCTTATTGCAGGATAGAAATATATACTATGTTATTTTTATTAATTAGCTATGAAGGAGCCTTGACTATGTAGAAAATGCAGAGAAAGCATATCGACTACCAGAATTCGCCGTCATGATCAAAGGTGAGACCCATCGATGCCTTCTCACTGTCAGGCACGGACGTCCATTCAATTGACCTACACAACGACATCATCAGCCACGTATGTTCTACTGTAAAACAACTACATTTCATGTGCATCAAATTTTCATAATTTGAGCAGAATCGCGAAATTAAATACATGTGAATTACTTGAATTTTCCTATAACCATAACTATCTGCACAGAATATCAACGCCTGGAAAATATGCCAAATTAAAATGCAGTGAATTTTCTAATTAAGAAATTCGCAAAATTAAGATGCAGTGAAAATATACTGTTTTACAGTATATGTACGTGTGTGCACATACAAATGTAAAGTTGTGTATTAAGAAAAACCAATAGGAAACTGAGGCTGTAGATTATGGTAAAGCCTAAATACATCCATTTAGTTTAGAAATAGGAATAAAATAATAATAAAGTAGATGTGCTGCATGTCCGATTAAGTGAGTTGCATGCAACACACCAAAACTTGCCTTGTTACTTACTTACCTACTAATATAACTATGGAGTCCTCTATATCACATTGTTTTAAAATTATGGGGTGGCGCAAATACGCCCACCAGCGGATAAAATTTTCCACAGTAGAGATCTCGAGCGGTTAGAAATATAATAAATTAAAAGGGCTGAAATGATTAACCAGGAAAGTTTTGTAGAACAGGATCAAGTTAAACGGATGACTCAAAACAATTATTAATTGAAATGAAAACTGAAACTAGACCTGTCGCTCCAAGCTCCACTCCACTCATGACTGTCGCCCCATGGATTCCTCACACGAACCAGCACAATGTCACCCGCCTTGCGTGACGTTTCAACTCGCACCTAGCAGTCCACAGAATTTATTCTCTCGTAAAATTTCACACCCTATTCAAAAAAATTAATTACTTAATTGTTAGTTAAATAACTCGTCATCGTACCTTGCGAACGTTAGTAATAGCGTAGGCGTGTCCCGTCAGCAAGCCATTATTCAGCCTTTGTTCCATTCTTCCTCCAACAGCCTAGAAACAAACAAACAAACAAACACTTTGCGACCTGTGACTGATGGAAATGGCACCTGAATTTGTGATTGGTGGTAATTCAGTGAAAACACATCCCACAATGCTTTGCTGCTTGTGGCAATAATACATCTGATCTGGCTGCCATCTTGTGGTGCTGATTTTGGATGGTGATTGGTGACCATTTCTGCTGTTGTGACTGACAGGTTGGAAATCTAGTACATTTATATACAGATCTGTTGTTCACATATGTCAGTCAACGATCTCTGGAGGCTTCCGAGGCAACCTATGGAGATGGCTGGAGCAGTATTTTGTAGCGGAAATTGACATTTTCCCTACAAAATTCTCCCCCGACACTCCCCTTCCATTTTTGGACACAGTACACACTGCCCAGACTACAAGGAAAATATCTTTGTGAAGGAAGAAATGTCCCTATAGGAATGTTGGACAATCATTTTGCTGGCCATTTGTCTTTGCTGATGCCAAACCAACAACGTCAGAACACTGCGATTAACTGTAAGTAGAGAAGGATGTTGTTTACGTCGATGGAGCAGCCCATGAGTGAGCTCTTCTTGAATGCTTTCATCATGATGTCCTGAAGATCAGCTGGTGCTCTGTTGCCCAACTCAAACCTTTCCACAATGCCTCCGGTGACGTCAGTCAGTGCTTCGCTCATCAATCCGCCGCTCAGAGCCTCGTATGAGCCGTTCAGTCTACAAGCATGTAGTAAACACACCACTTCCATGGACCCTGTCCACGTACACCCGGGTTTGCCAGTCTCTGGGGGACCTCGACACAAATGTTCTGAAGGCTCCTCCTAAAGTCATCCGGAATTTTTGTGCTATAGAAACAGTCAAGAGCATCGGCATTACGTCACAACACTGCTACAAACAAACAGCTTGACAGGCAGCAGAGAGGAAACAGACAAACTTTGCATAGGCTTTCTCCAGCAGCGCACTCCAGAACTCGTTGCGTGTTTCTGAATGCATGTAGATGAGTTTGTTCCTGGTGGTCGGTAACCGGTCATCAATCAACACCTCCACCCACCGGCCGTACTGCCAGAAGTTGAACCGAAATACTCCTTCACACGCAACGAACGACTCTTACTGAATGTGCAAACTGCGACAGACAGATCCACGACTTTGAACGGGGAATGCATATCAGACGATTAGGGGCAAATATCCCAGGAAGGTTAACAGTGAATCCCCTAGTGATAACATTTAAAGATCCTTGCAAAATGGAGGTCTGGGTACAGGCAACAGAAGCCATACAGTTCTGCACGTGTGACAGCCAACAGCTGGAAGGCTTCGGCCTCTGAACTCTGGGTAAGACCTCAGGTCTCCAGAAAGTAGATAGAACAACTTCGCAGTTCATTACACCAAATCTGCTACGGAACTCAGCCACTCGGCAATGCTGTCAAACTAAAGGAAGCAAAGTCCATTCACTCCGGAGTCGATCAGCAGCTGAATGAAAGACGAGTTATTCAACGTTTGGTGTCTTTGACCAGGCTAGTATGTTAACATCTTGGTTCCACAGAGGTGACAGTTCCAGAATAGCAGTGGACAAGACCAATTACCAGTATGAAATCACTGGTTTGCATCATTCCAAAGCAATCACTACTACTACCACCACCATTACCACCATTACCACCACTACCACCACTACCACCACTATTACCATGACTGAGTCTTTGTTCAATCAGCCTTCTTTAACAAGTCTTCTACGACTACGTCTAGTTTCCCCAAAATCTTCAGGACAATTGGAGCACGTTTTTTACTATCCTATATTAGCAACAGTGTCAAAGCAAACGGAATTATTAAGCAGTGAAGTCAAAGAAAATAAAGAAAACAATGTTTCGACAAAACTGACCCACGTAGTCGGTCTGAAACGACTGGCCGGGGGGAATAATCTGCTTCATGAGCATGTCATTGGTCGAGAGACTGGCAACGGCAGCCAACCAGCAGTCACCTAGTAATGCATGCACAACACTTGCAAATTGTCTCATAAATTTCAATCAATAACTATTTGGCCTAAAAGCTACATACACAATCAACCCAGCCACCTTCCGTTTTGATGGCAATTTTACACGTGAACCTGGCTTAGTTGGTTCCCCATCATACATCACATACACATACAGATCGGTACCCGACTTCCTGCAATCCGTGCCATCCAGTCAAAAGTCAAAATGTAAAAATATCTAAAACTAAAAACAATGACTTAATTAAAAAGCGAGTCTTGAATAGGCACTTGAGAATCAATGAAGTGTCGTTTACCAAGAATTCCTTGTACAACATCCATTCTCGAAGCTCCGTCGACAAACAGTTGTGGATTAGAGCAGATTTCCTGCAAGAAACAGGTGCATTCCTCACACTGAGTTACGTTTTCCACAGTTCTGCTAAAAATGGGAGTGTCCTGTGAGAGAATTTTGTAGGAGAAATGCCCGCTTAAACATTGCAGTAGCCATTTTACATTTACTTTCTAGCACTGGTGATGAGAGATACATTGCCAAGTACTGAGTATAATAATGTAAGAAAGTAAATAAAAAACATTCATAGGGTATGAATAAGCCGTCCCAGTGTGTCAAGCAATGGAAGCAGGCCATCATGTTAAGTAAACAACCTGTGCCCTTGTATTTTGGACACAAATAGAAACAGACCGACACAAAGACAGTCATGAAAAAGTGAAGTACAAGGTTCCACTCTTATCTCAAAATGGCAGAGATGCAGACAGAGAGAACCACGTGGATCCTTCCAAGGTAAGAAAGGAAACAACAAATAATGCCAACAACAATTATGAAAGCCTAATTCATTCACTGAAATAAAATAACCATTACGTCGATATGTACACTGGCCTTGGTAGGTGGGCTGTTGCATTTTGATACAGCCACAAGGAACCTCTTACTTGCTATATCGAATGTTACAGCCCCACCCACTAAGAGCAACTGATGCAATTTCCTATTGCATTATGACTGCCTTTGTCCTGGAAACGGTTAAAGCAAGCATAGAACACAAACGTGAGGTCTCTTCCACTGTATATCTGGCCAGGCTGACGGCGGTCGCTTGTAATAGAGAGATCGCGCAACTGGCGGGAAGTCAGGATCTTCCCACAAACTGCCAGTCTGCTGACACCGAGCTTTCACAGCCGCATAACTGCTGCCATCAGCTCTGCCGGCAGCTGTCGGTTGATATGTCACTGAACGAGCCAATCCCACTCCAGTGTCATGGATTGTGGATTGTCTGTGGGCGTCTGATCGTTCGATCCGTGGTGCCCATCCACTAATGTATACGCGTGTGCCACCCTGTGGGAAATACGGTTGCTGATATCTCCCAGCAGCTGAATCATCATGTATATCACTGAAGATGTTGGCCACTTCCCGCTGAAAAGACTTCCACTACAACACATGAAAGCAATAGATAACAATGTAACACCACGACACATAAGACCAGCAGATCTACAGAAATCATGTGTCTTTGTATTCTAAAATAAACACATAGACATACACATATTTAGCAGCTATATCCGAGGTGAACCGGAGTCAAGCCAATTATACCCTTAATCGTGAGCACTGACTACACACCAGGAAGACGCCACACAAGCCCCATACTTGACTGAGCTCTCAATTTCAAACTTGGGTGTTCTCCATGTCAATTTTGATGATTAAAGTCGACCAACAACTGATCCACTCAACTTGGCAAATCATCAATCAACTTGGTCAACCTCAGGCTGACTTCAGCACGGCAGTCTAAAATGTGTCACATAAAATATTTTCAACAGCATCTGTTTGGTTGCCCGAAAGACTGGCGACCAAATTAACATAATGGCAACAGTGTGATCGCCTTATCTAAAACATGCCGGGACGACGCCGGGACAGTATTACAGGCAGACACGCCGGGACAGCCGCTGTAAGAGCGTTTTTGTTCAAACGTTTTTGTTCCGCTGTTTAGCGGTTTATTTATGTTAGTTTTATTTACAGACACGTATTATTATCCTTTATAGAGACCGCGTTAATTAGCGCGTCTTCAGATAGTCCTAAAAGAATCTGGTGCTGGACACATGGCTGTCTGTTGTCCCGGCTTCAACGACGCGGCAACGTCGTCCCGGCTTGGATTGTGGTAATTGCTCACTGGACGACGGTCTCACTTAGTACAGTGTCGCGACTGTCCCGGCGTCTCTGACGGCGTCTCTGCCTGTTATACTGTCCTGGTGTCGTCCCGGTATGTTTTAGGTAAGGCCAGTGTGATCAACTCAACCACGAAAACAATGATCTGCTTAAATGACTTCAACAGAGCAACACAAAATAAATCCGCACATATAAAAGACAGAAAAATGAGTTACAAATATGATACTCACGGAACCAAACATCACGATCCCGATGATTTTTTTTGTTTATTAATTATATCAAAATGTAGCAGCACAGAAAAAACCCGTGGGAAAACCCACATAACACACATTAGGGTGTTCCATATTCCAAACTAGACTACGGTTGTGATTAACCCTCCCTACTTCGTTGGGTAACTACTCACCACAGATCTAATTAGGGCGTGTATGGCGACGGATCGGCTACTGGATACTTCGCCTACAGTTTAGTCATTTGGCCTACTAAACACTTCGCCTATTGGTCATTTCGCCTACGAGACATTTCGCCTACTGCATGGACAGTGCAGTGGACAGTTCACCTACAGATTGCTCATTTTGCCTATAAGAAGACTGCAGGAATAAACTCAGATGTGTATTATCCTTCGAAGGACGTTGCTACGTACTTATCCAGATCCAGATTTCCCTTATAGATGCGCCCTCTCGTTATCTCGGTGTACATATTAAATCACGCGTGTTTAGATGTTCACTCACTAATTATGGCTAAAAGATCGTTCTAAGGTGCTGCAAATTCTATTTTCGGCAAGGTTGGCAGAATTGCATCTGAAGAGATCACTCTACATTTTCTTGAGACTAAATGCATTCCAGTATTATTGTACGGGTTAGAAGCCTGTCCACTCGTCCATCGATTTTGTTGTTAATAGATTTTTCATGAAATTGTTTAAGTCTAGTAATTGCTGTTATCAATGAATGTCAAAAATGTTTTCTTTTCAGTTGCCGAGTGAGCGTCTAAGTCATCGGACGTCTCGATTTTTGTCAAAGGTTGCGTTAATTGATAACAATTTTATGACGTATACTACTCACGTGTAATTTTGTGTGTTCTTCTGTCTTTACTTAAGTATTTCCACTGTCTTGTTTTGTTTTATATTGTATTTTTGGTACCATTTTTAATGGTGAATAAAGATTTCCATTAATTGTAAGACCATCACAAGTTCACAACTCCACAAGTGACAAGCACGGCACTCGCAACCATTGAGATAGGATAGGATATAATAGAATAGTCCTATCTCAATGCTTGCAACTGAGTGTTGTTTTATGACCATCGGGTCACGCCACCGTGCCGTGATCGGGTCAACCACAACCAGAGTTTAGTTCAGGATATAGAACGGGCCCCTTTACTCAGGAAGTTGATGTAAAACTTAATTATTCTAGGTTTGTTTATTTACGATTACTGGATTTATTGGGAATATATTATTATTTATTATTTCTTTTATCCATTAGCTTAGTAGCATCTGGTAGAGTACGCAGTAGTGGTTTTGCTTTTTACTGAAAATTAGTCTAATCTAGCGGATTGTCGAAGTATTTTATGTGAGCTTCATGGAGGTGATTATTCATAGTAACGTCACGGAATTACTGGGCACAACGGTTATATCGACAGATGCAGAGCAGACAGTTGGCCAGCTGATCAAGGCGTTCTGCAACGACAAGGGCATTCGTAATCGACCGGACTTGACATTAACTAATTGTCGACAGGAAGTGCTACACAGACGCCAGAAACTGAATTACTACAGTGTTAGAAATGGTGAAGAACTATATCTTTCCGTGAAAGGTAATACAGATTCCCATTGTTAATGAATGCACCGTTGATATTAATGATAGTGCATAATGAATGATGATAGAAATATAAGTTGATTTCTGAATGGTAAAGACTTCTATTGATAAATATTGTGTATGTAGCCTACTTGGTATGTATAGTATGTATACTTAGTATGCATAGTCTTGCCTATTTCTTGACATCTGATATTGCCCATATGTTTATGGTGTCATCCAAGTATAGACTTCATAGTATAAACAACACAGTGATAAAATCTTTGTAGAACCAATGGTAAGATCTCAAAATGTAGATAACAACACAGTAGAGACTCAAGGTGACTGCCCTGTCTTCTGAGTACTGCTTGATTTACAGTCAAATAGACACTCTTTGATGAAAACACAATCTGACTTTCGAATGTTCTTTTTTAACGATGGTGCAAGAAGAAGACTTTCAGTAACTGTAGTTGTCAACTTTTATCCAAACAGTCTTCAATATTGTAAATCAGTGGGTCACTTTATCTTTCACTAAAACCAAAGTCTAAAACTTTAGTCTAAAACCAAAGCTTAATCTGAACGGCTAAAACCTGGTTTTAGACCGAGTTCAGATTAATCGAAAGATAAAGTGATTTGTTTTTAGACCAAAGTCTTAACTCTAAGGGATTAGTGATAATTGCCTATCATTAAGACGGTTTGGTTTGAGACTGGATTGCTCAGATTAAGTTCGGTTTTAGACCAAACTTTGGTCTTAAACCTTGGTTTAAGCAGTAAGTTTGGTTTTAGACTTTGGTCTTAGACCAAAGTTTAAACCGGACTTTTGGTCTTAGACTAAGGTTTTAATGAAAGATAAAGTGACCCAGTGTATTTCGTATTCTAGAATAATTACGACATACAGCAGAAAATGTTCAGTTGACTTGACCTCTGCTCCACAGTCACAAATAGGAGACACTGATGTAACACATTGATAACTGTCTTGTTGTAACATAGCGGTCACTGGTTTTGGTTGTTTTATTTTATTTTCATCCTTTCTTAGTTTGAGATTGTCTTGAATCTTGGATTAACTTTCTGCAGTGACTTCTGTTTTCTGTCTCTGACTGCTGTGTCAAGTGTTAAGTCTGCTCTGCTGTGTATTATTATGTGTTATGATATCTGCATAGGCTTGTCTATTTGCCATTTACCCTATAATATGCCTAATCCAATAATGGCAAGAGATAGACAAATTACGTCCCGGATATGAACCTAGAGGACAATTTTTACATTAGTTTACTCACTAGCACCATTAATTTAAGCAATCATTTTTCCATCTCACCTGGGTTAATCAGTTCCCTTAAGTTTCTTACTTACTTTTTCTTGATGAAAACGTTTGGGAATAAGTGGCACAGAATTTTTGCATGCTGGATGCCACTTTAGTCATCAGCCAACAGTGGAAGGAAATTTTGACCCAAGTTCCAACTGTCCTTATCCTTTCTTTATCTACCACCTGACTTTTGAATGAAGGGACGTTGCTGCCTTTGCCATTTCTCCAGTGCCATTACCATTAAGCAGAGTATTGAGTACTGGTGTTGGTTGAACTGTTTAATAACATTTATTAGTAACTAAATGTGGATACATTTCAATAAACTGCGGTGTAGAGGCCTATATATGACGAAAATTTGTATGTGTGCATAGAGCCGAGTAGTGTCGAATGGCCATGCGGATGTAATCAGTGGTATGTTGTTGGCATGGTGACATTGCTCATTGGTGCCGTTGGTCTTGCTGCCATCTGTGTCATTCAGTCCAGAGACTATGCTTCTTCGCACTCAGTATGATATGCACTTATCACAACTGTCCAAAGTAATTTGGTAAAAGGCCTCATTACCATTTTGTCACTCTTTGCAGTAGCCCCTTCCTGTGGGAATCTGGACCTCATCTAATACGTGATTCCTTGGACCCGCATTAGTCAGCCCCCAAACTGGCACACAATCAGCTCACCTGATTGTGCGACCTGTTGAATAGCGGCAATTCTGGTGACCTTTAGTGACCTTTGAGGTTATTCACCTGTTGAAAGCCTTTTCAAATGGGATTTGTTATACAGTTGTGCAGCAGTTGACAACAGGTCTAGTGCACCTCAGTTGTTTTCATAGTAATAATTAACATGTCTCAGCTGTTGCAGACGAGTGAGTGCTGCACTGCGTGTCATGCCCATAATGTTGTAAACCAAGGTAGACTTTCAGTGTGATGAACTAGTGATGGATGGTCGTCAGTTGAACTACATTGACAATTCGTATGAGGATCGACGTACCTTGGTAAAAACACTGAAAAATTGGCTAAGTTCAGAGTCAGGATAAGGTTCTAGAGGGAAGTGGCCTTTTTTGAAGGTTTGCAGATTTCATTATAATGCAGTATACGATAAGCCAAGGGTAGTCTCTCTGTCTGTCTGTCTGTCTGTCTTTCACAAATGTTCTGTCAAGATGGATGAACATACCGAGCTATTTTTGGCACAGAGCCATAGCATATACCGCACTAGCACAGTGTTGTACAGGTGAATAGTGTCTACTGTTATAAAAACAAGTAAACTAATGATAGTAGCATCACTAACGGCAACGATGGTGACAGGTGTAATGTGTTGACAGTATGGAGTCGGGTTGGATGCAGGATCGTCACATACATCACTCTTTGTGTTCAAGTGGCCATCTCACAAGCTTCGTGGAACAGGCATTGTCGAGCAGGTTCTGAAATGTCCGTCAAAATCTCAAAGTGGGTCTCTTTACACTGTCATCACTGTGCTTCTTCTGTCTGTTGTGGCCTTTCTAGACGATAGCTGTGGCTGCTTGGTTAAGGTAATGGACTTTATTTCCAATAGGACCTAGATTCTTGGGCTGATTTGTATCATTGGTGGCTGTATGAAAGGCCTCGAGACGAAATGTTCCAGGAAAAGTTCCACTTTTGTAGACATCTCAGACTGACCTTTAAATTTGGCATGAACAACATCATAGCATATCTTAAATAGATCTTGTACACAATTTCTGTCTGCTTGGCATATGTGAATGCCTTATTTCATCTCTTTTGTGTTAATCACAGTTCCTTTCTTAATACAGGTGGTGCAAAAAAATTTGGACCTTTGGCCATTGTTAGTCAAAAAGGCACCATAAAGGTAGTGTATAAACATGTTTAAGGTATGGTCATATTTTTATTGATGACTTTATTACCAGTTTACAGTCACATCTTGCAATGAAAGAATTGTGAAGATTGGTCAGCATTTGGCAAAACTGATTTTTGGTGTAGTTTTCTGTGCAACCCTGTGTAATGTAAATCATTGAACATGCTTGAATACTAGTTGTAACCTGGTAACAAATGTCTTGGCAGGAATGCGTCCGTTGTCATCATTTGCCGACAACCCGTCACTGGCGGGTCAGGAGCTGACGCCATGTCTGGACAAGGCCAAGGATGCTATTCCAAAACACAGGCGTAAAAAATCTCCAATCTTCCTGGGAGCTACAGCTGGAATGAGGCTGCTCCGGTATGCTTGCTGTGGGATACTTTGCATCAGTCATTCAGTTAAAATATTAGTTTGTATATGCTATTGTTAAGCAAGCTAAAAAACAGCCATGACTTAACACCAAACTTGAACTCTGTTCTACTTGTGTTACTGTCTTTTAGTTCAGACATAAGATAATTCCAGTAGTTGATGGCCACAAATAGTTGATAGCGATCCAGTCGAATGTGCCCTCGTCAATGCCGCTGAAGATGCTGGTTTAAATAAACACAATAAGCAGAATAACACAACAGCAGCAGCAGCAGCATCTGGCCACAGTATTTCTGCATCAGTCACCCCTCAGCCCCACCCACTATCTCTGATGTTACAGTCTATAATGGGATAATAATGTTTATTTTACTGTTGTTAGGATCAAGAGATTAACTCCGGTTCACCTGCAGTGTGACAGTAGAACCTGTTTATGTCTGTCTGTCTGCCTGTCTGTCTGTCTGTCTGTCTGTCTGTCTGTTCGCCTGTCTGTCTGTCTGTCTGCTTGTCTGTCTGTCTGTCTGCTTGTCTGTCTGTCCGCCTGTCTGTCTGTCTGTCTGTCTGCCTGTCTGTCTGTCTGCCTGTCTGTCTGCCTGTCTGTCTGTCTGTCTGTCTGTCTGTCCGCCTGTCTGTCTGTCTGCCTGTCTGTCTTTCTGCCTGTCTGCCTGTCTGTCTGTCTGTCCGCCTGTCTGTCTGTCTGTCTGTCTGTCTGCATGTGACGTGATCTCAGTATTTTATGCACTGTTGTTATTCATTGCTCTGTATTTTGCTGTTTTTATATATTTTTTGATTTCAAAGTTTTTTTTTAAATTTATACATTTCTTATTCTTCTGTTATTCTTCTTATCGTGTTTATTTAAACCAGCATTGTTGTTGTGATTACAGTGAGTCCAATCGCTCGGCTGCAGAGGCGATAATGACATCAGTCCGAGACACAGTGGCAACGTATCCATTCCAATTTGAGCATCATGAGCGACAGGTCCGCATCCTCAGCGGCATTGACGAGGGCACGTTCGGCTGGATCGCTATCAACTATTTGTCTGGGAACTTCGGGGTACGTTCTTCTGAACTGGTTACACTGTAATGTAGTGTTATAAAATGCAGTGTATTGTATACAGCTGCATGATGGTACGGAGACGGTGCAGTTAACACTGTTGAAGAGACAGAAGGAGCCACAGAGAACAAACGAAATTATCAAGCAAGCTGGTGCTCTGTCTAACCACACTGATCTGTTAGCAACTAAAACATGTCAGCAGTACCTGAAGATTTGCTGTCATTAAACCCTTTGCCAGGCAATTTTTGAAATCTTTTCATACGTGTAATATCTGTAGTAGAGGTCTGCACGGGCCGGGTGGCCCGTAAGCCCGGCCCGTACGGGCCGGGCCGGGCCGATAATTTGTTAATCTCCAACGGGCCGGGCCGAATTCTTTGCGGGCCAGGCCGGTAAATTTAGGCCCGTACATGGCCCGTAGCCAAAAAATGCCCCGCGACATGTTTATTTGTGCTAAAGCACAGCTATGCATTAAAAGTGCATAACTTAGATCAGAATGTAACTTTTAAGTACTGAAATCAAGTTTAATATCATGGAAATGGTTTACAGTGGACCAAGACTCGAAGGAAGTAACGACATAAATGCAGTCAATAATGAGTCCAAAGTCCAAACACTCCACACTGTCATATAGTCTGCTCTCTGCTTCTCCGTTTCCAGTATTCAAGTAATGCTGACGTTGAACGTTTGCCTGCTTTCAAGTTAAACTTCACGCTGTCAGTCTCAGCATCAGCTGCAGTCAGCACTCAGCAGTCGGCACCCCTTGTAATACTGGCTGCATGGTGGTGGGTCATTGTGCATAATTAGGCCGCATAACACTGGGCTGGTAGACAACACAGACTTGGGGAGATGCTATCTTCACGCAGCATGACGTGTATTGCCGTCACAGCGTGCCCGGCTGCCCGTATCCATCCCGCTGAGTCTCCACGGGCCCACGGAGTCCAGATCTCTCTGCGCCCATGTGCGTGTAGCAGTCCATTGTTCTGCTGCTGAATCTTGACGTTGTCAAGAACTGTCTGTGTTACACATCCGATTCGTTAAGTTGTTCACGCCAGTAGGCCTATAACTATAAGTGTAATTTTGGTACGATGCGATACGATACAGTAGAGTTACGTGCGCTCAAAAGCTGACGAGATGGCCAGCTTAATCTAGTGCACGGCCCAGAAACGAAAAATAATGAAAAAATAAGATACGATACGAATAAGATACGATACGATATAATATAATATAATATGGTATAATACATGTACT
>Ga0209780_1000529_pt1 | contig 20740 bp, 18 predicted proteins | sample WorMetexBAHAMAS2_FD_187384 | JGI IMG/M metagenome (GOLD analysis project Ga0209780, IMG submission 187384) | Marine gutless worms symbiont microbial communities from Max Planck institute for Marine Microbiology, Germany - Inanidrilus exumae... | ecosystem: Host-associated > Annelida > Digestive...
AGGGCCAATTGCTTTCGGTCTTGGCCGTATCGGAATGCCATATCGTTCTCCTTGATTTTACAACCTATATATCACCTATCGATACGGTTATTCAGTAGTAATTGGTACATAATTATGACACAGTCTGGCAGGCCGGCATCCAGTAATTTCAGTATGTTCTGGATGCCGGACCGGAGTCCGGCATGACAATGGATTATTCGTCTTCATTCGGAACATATTTATGGCAACGGCTATAATCCAACAAATATAAAAGAGGTTTTGAACGGTCGGCTCAGGGTCGATGGCGAGCCCGCCAGAGGCGGATAAAGCGTCCCGCGGAGCGAACATAGTAGAAGTTGGTTTTAAGGAAGAGATCAGGTTCGAGGGCAAGGCGTCAAGTCGATCCGCCGTCGCCCTGCGAAAACTTCAGGGCTATGGCAGGACAGGCGAAAAGGCGGATGGCCGGAAGAAGATTCAAAAGAGGTTTTAGACGGTTAGATCAGGTTCGATGGCAAGGCGCCAAGCCTGTGAAAAAGCGGAGTGTTTATTCTAAACAAAAATTATAGAAGCGGGTTTAAACCGTTAGATCGGGCGCAAGAGCGAGGCGTCCCGCGGATTTAAAGCGGAGTGTACACGTGAGTACATGAGCATTTAAATCCGCGGGAGAACAAAGCTATTGCGCCTGAGATGACGGTTTAAACCCGCTTCTAGTGTTTGAAGCTGCGCTGCCCCGTATACACCATCGTCGCCCCCACCTCGTTGCAGGCTTCGATGGACTGGTAATCGTTGCCCGATCCGCCGGGCTGAATCACCGCCGTGACACCTTCCCGCAGGCCAACGTCCACACCATCCCGGAACGGGAAGAAGGCATCGCTGACCATCGCCGCTCCGGTCAGCCCCCCTTTCTCGGATCGGACCCGGTCGTCGATGGCCTGTCTCTTCTCGACATCGGTCATCTCGTTGTAGGGAATACCGAACTCCTCGAAGCAGTAGCGATCGGCCAGTTTCCGGTAGGCTTTGTCTCGAGCGATTTCAGCGACACCCACCCGATCCTGCTCGCCGGTGCCGATACCCACGGTGACCTGGTCTTTGACATAGATGACGCTGTTGGACGTAATACCGGACTCCACAAACCATCCGAACAGCAGGTCGTCATATTCTGCCTCCGTGGGTTCCCGCTCGACCCGGAATTGCTTCCCCTGGTATTCGCACTGGGCGATCGCGAGATCGGCTTTGGACCGGGCGGCTGGCACAAACGACCACTGGGCAATAACCCCGCCATCGATCAGACTTTTAAACTCGACGCAGCGCTTTCCTATAAAATTCTGGAGCCGATCGATGTTGCCGATCCGTACCACCCGCAGGTTTTTCTTCGAGGCGAAGATATCCATGACCCCGTCTTCGAAATCGGGTGCCACCACCACCTCGGAGTACTGGCGGGTAATGGCCTCTGCCGTAGCTTTGTCCACGGCCCGGTTCAGGGCGATACAGCCGCCAAAGGCGGCCACCCGGTCGGCCATATTGGCTTTGATGTAGGCGTCTTCCAGGGAATCGGACCTGGCAACGCCGCAGGGATTGTTGTGCTTGACAATGACCACCGTCGGCCGGTCGGTGAAATACCGAAGAATATTGAGCGAATTGTCGGCGTCGGTGATATTGGTTTTCCCGGGATGTTTGCCGGACTGGAGCAGTTCCAGATCAGAGGCCAGAAATTGACCCGGCTGAAGGGTTTCGGTCTCCCCGAGCACCAGATTCCCATTGACCAGCTTGTACAGGGCCGCCTCCTGTCCCGGATTTTCACCGTATCGAAGTCCCTTCTGAACATCGTCAATGGTCCACAGTTCTTTTTCATAGACCAGTGTTTGTCGAGAGTCCCCGTCCACAAAGCTGATCTCCATTCCGGATGGAAAATGCTCCTCCACTATGGTCCGATACATCTTTTTAAGATCGTCTGCCATGCTCCCCTCCTTTCAGGGCTAATCGAAGCGATAACACCCGCGGGTGTCGTCTATGGTCTGCTGTTGAAGAAAATCCGCAATCGCCCCGTCGTAGGCCGCGGTGTGGGCAAAGGCTTTCTGGGCCAGCTCGAATCGAAGCGACAATGACGTGTCGCCGTCGCTGGCTCTCATGTCGCCAAGGATCCGGCCATAGTCCGTCGGATCGACCACCGAGGCCACCCGAAGATAATTCTTCGCCGAAGCACGAATCATACACGGACCGCCGATATCGATATTTCCCCGGGCCTCCTCGACGGTGACACCGGATTTGGCGATGGTTTGGGTGAACGGATACAGATTCACCACGACCATGTCGATGGGAACGGCCCCGGTTCGGGCCAGGTCCTGTTGATGGGCATCGTTGTAAGTTTCGGTCAAAAGCCCGAGATAGATTTTGAAATCAAGTGTCTTGACCAGACCGCCTTGGGTTTCCGGCTGTCCGGTGTATTCGGCCACCTGGGTCAGTGCCTGCTCCCGGTCCGCACCCAAAATCTCCCGAATCCGGCCAAAAGTGCCTCCGGTGGAGAAGATCCGGATTCCCGGATGGATGTCCAACAGGCCGGGCACAAATTCTTCCAGCCCGCTCTTGTCCGACACGCTGATCAATACATGGCGAACCTTCACTCGATCATCGATTTTCTCTACCACGTTAATGCTCATAACGGTTACCTCTTCCCTTCATGCTCGTCCTGCAAGCGTTGAAAAAACTGTTCCATGAATTGATGACGCTCCTCCGCCAGCTTTTGACCCGTTCCGGTCAGCATGCGGTCCTGTACTTTGCACAACTTGACTTTGTACTCCCGGTAACCGGTGTCCTCCCGACTGTACGGTTTGCTATTCTCAATGTCGATGTCGGAATTGTGCAGCCGGGCCCCGACTTCTCCGGCAAACAAAAAGGCACGGGCGACCCCTACGGCACCAATGGCATCGAGTTTGTCCGCATCGAAGAGAACCCGGGCCTCCAATGTCCGGGGGATCGATTGCCCACGAAAACGGTGGGCCTGAATACAGTGGAGGATGTTCTCCTTTCGGGCATTGGACAACGGAAGATCCGCTACAACCGGCTCCGCCAATCGGGCCCCGGCTTCAGCATGACAGACGGCGCCGTTGGACCTGTCCTGACGGCCCCGGGCGATATCGTGGAGATACGCCGCACTGAGCAGGACGTCCATGTCGGCGCCCTCAGCAGAGCCGATCCGTTCACACAGACGGCAGACCCGCTCGGTATGCTCCCAGTCGTGACTTCCCCTGGCTTCGTCGAAAAATGCTTTGGCCTCGGATTTCACGACGTTGAGCAAATCACGGTCGATTGTGAGGTCTGCGGTATTCACTGTCACCGGTACTCTGTCAGATTCATCCGTTTGGAACATAACGCCGATTAATCACTCTGCTTTCCCGTCATCTCTTCCACGTCTACCCGGAACACAATGACACTGGCCAATTTACTGTCCGGTATCTCGAAACGCTCATGGGCATAATGGCCCATGAGGATATCCAGTGCCCGGCGCTTTTCCACCGGCGATGCCAGAAAATGGACTTTGCCGCTGCCGATAACGCTCCGGAAGGTCATTCCCCACCGGCAGGGTGTCTCTGCCTTTTTCACCGCCGGTCCGAGATCGATTTCGAAACACACCTTTGGATTTCGACGCAGGATATCTATTTTCTTCCCTTCTGTGGCCGAATGAAAGTACAGAGCGCGGTTCTGATATCCGAATGACAGCGGCACCACGTAGGGGGTATCGCCGTCGCACATGGCCAGGCGGCAAACGATGGATTGCCGGATGATGGATTCGATGACTGCCGGATCAGTGATTTCCTTGTCTTTTCGTCTCATAATGACATGTCCGGAACCGGGTCCAGGATGGCACCCAGTTCTTCTGCTACGAATGTCGGCAGCATAAAGGCTGCCTGGTGAATACCGGCATTGTAGTACCGGCTGGATATATGTTCAGCGGCCACGCGCGCCGGATCAAAATCCCGGATGGGGCATAGACCTTTGGATGCGAAGCCGAATCCCCACAGCGACCCCGGGTAGGTCAGGTTGGAATACATATACAGGTGCAGCCGTTCGAAAAAGGGACGCTGGTGAGTCAACATCGGCCGCTGCAACTCCGGATCATAAAATGCCGATTCGGCCTGGGTCACCAGAATTCCGTCCGGTTTCAACACCCTGGACACATGGTTGTAAAACTCCCGGCCAAACAGAGGTTCTGCCGGCCCGATTGGATCGGTGGAGTCGACGATCACGACATCGAAGGTGTCGGTCGATTCCGAAACGTACCGAACGCCATCCTCATAGCGAATCTCCAGTCGCGGATCGTCCAGGGAGCAGGTCAAGGATGGAAAGTACTTCCGGCAGACCTCGACAACCATTTTGTCTATCTCCACCAGGACAAGACGTTCCACCGTACTGTGCTTCAGCACTTCCCTGGCGGTCCCACCGTCGCCGCCCCCGATGATGAGTATCTGGCGGGGGGCAGGATGGACAAACAGGGGAACGTGGGCGATCATCTCATGATAGATAAACTCGTCACGTTCCGACAGCATGATAATGCCGTCGTTGAACAGCATCCTCCCGTGCCCGGTGGTTTCGTAAATATCGATTCGTTGGTACGGACTGGTGTCGGAGAACAACGTCTTCTCAACCTTGAAATAAAGCCCTACAATACCCTTGTGTACCTCACGAATCCACAGGTCCGGTTCCAGTGGTTCCATCATGAACGGGTTCTCCTCTGGCGACGTCGACGGTGGCGCTCCGGATATGTTGTCGGGGCAATTCTTCTCCATATCGGATCTGCGCCCCTCCGGTGTGCGGGGCAGCAGGTCCCTCGCCGATGCCTTATCGTTTCCGAACTGTCCCGGGCATACCCCCCACGGCAGCGCGTTGGATTGTCGGGCCACGGCTTTCCGTGAGGCTACGTGACCGTCCGTTGACGGCAATTCATGAACGTCATCGCATAGCCGCAATCGAACTGGCTCAGGCTTCTTTCGATCACCTCGTATCCGGAAATCCGGCTCCCAATGGTGTCATGCAAGGGCAAACAAACTTCGTCAATCGTGCTGGTCAGCACGATTGAAAACCGCTGGGGCTTGAATAAGGACACGATCAGACCGAAGGTGTCGGAGTAGTCGCCGGTGATCACGTTGGTTTCAAAGCTGGTGTAAGATCCTTCCTGTTGGGGTGTCACGTGAAGCGTCAGATAGCTGGCATCCCGGATACCGTTCAATGAAGCACCGAATGGAGAAAACAGGTGACCATCGAATGCCATGCCCGGGTACAGTCCCGAGAGATCGTCTTCCAGGGCATTGACGACATCAAGTCTTCGATTATCCTTGGCATACCGCCGGGCCACAGTCGAGGGCAGATCGCTCATGAGAATCTGGAACGTGACATCTTTTTCAAGACCCCCCCGGCATGGAGATGAAAAAAAAACGTGTACGTGATCGGCATTGGCCGGTCCGAACCGGTAGCTCCGGCCGGGGAAATAGGCTTCCAAGACTGCTGCGTCCACCTCAAAATCAGACGGCTGATTATCGGGGAACTGGAAATTTTTCCGTTCATAAAACACCATGGCGATGTTCTCTTTCCCCGCAATGCCGATGATTTCCGGCAAGGCATCCAGCGGTGTGGTGCTCCCGCAGGTAATCATCAGAACCCGATCTTCCCAGACAAAGAGGCTGGACTCCGACAAGAGGTAGGCATCCAGGGATGCGTTGGATATGGAACTGATGATCGACGCCTGGCCGGCGCTGGCCACCCTGAGCCAGCGGTCGTCTTCATTGGACCTCAGGGTATTCTGAGGTGTCGTCAGCAGAATCTCGAGCTTCTTTTCAGGACCTTCGAAGGGTGCAGAGATCACGGCCAAAGTAGTTTCATGGTGTTTTCAGATGAAGTTGACCGGATTCTATAGACACAGATCCGGGGTCGGATCAACACACAATCGGGAAAAAAGTACGAACGCCCGTCAGACGGCATGGAATCGAAACGAAATTCTGTGATTCTCTGTATGCCGGTACGGCACCTTAGGTAACACATTTTTGTTTCGATCAAAATTCTTGCCTAAATATTTCCCCGAATCCTCCAATTCGGAAGGCGCCATTGATTCGTGCCGGTGTTCTCCTGACAGTAGTGTGAAACAGCTCACCTTCCTCCACTTTCATCCCCGGGGCGAACGGGATAATTGACGGGGAGCGTGACCGGCATGGTCCGGACTCGCCCGTTGAATCGGGGAACGATCAAATCTTAAAATTATCCTTTTGATATCAAATTGTTATAAAACTTCCAGGCCGTTTACGAAAAAACCGCGGGAATTCAAGACCGAACCATTTTGCCGACGGCGTTCCAGAAAAGCCGAACTTTAGATTTTTTCTCCACAATTCACCACATGGATTCATATTGATTTTTTTCATTTAACATTCAATAATCATTATAAAAAATTTTTATCTAAGATCACTTTTTTCTTGACACTTTCCGATATTTACGATTTTATCCTGTAAAAGTGGAGTAAAGTGGATGAACTAAAGCTACATCCACTTCTGCCGGTATCGGACGCCGGCGTCAACGCACAGTGAACAGGCCATGTTTCGAGGCAGCTCATTCCATACCATCGATGACAAGGGTCGCGTCATCATCCCGGCCAGGTTCAAGGATATCATCCGGGCCGGCGGCGGAGACGGCGTCATGGTCTCCCGGATGGATTCCTGTCTTTTCGCGTACACCCATGTGGAGTGGGGGAAAATCGAATCCCGTGTGCTGTCCCTGGCTGAAAAAAGCGATTACTTGCGGCGGTTTCGAAGGGTGTTCGTGGGAGGCGCTTTTGACTGCCCCTGTGACAAACAGGGACGGATCCTGATTCCGCCGACGCTGCGACAATACGCAGATATCCAGAAAGATATCGTTCTTGTGGGCGTACTGGACCATTTTGAAATCTGGTCACGGGAACAATGGGAGAATGAAAATCTGGCGCTGGAAGAGGACCTGCAGAGGGAGGAGGTCCGTAGTGAGATTTCCAAGCTAGGTTTGTAGCCCGATTTTTGGTTACCCCGGAACACAGGAGCGACACATGGGGGCCCGATTCCCTGCGTTTCAGCACGTTCCCGTGATGCGAGATGAAGCCATTGAGGCATTAAACTGCGCAAAGGGAAAAATTATGGTGGACGCCACTGTCGGAGGCGCAGGCCATGCCAAAGCCATTGCGGAACAGGTTCTTCCGGAAGGACTGCTCATCGGTATCGATCGGGATCACGCCGCCATTGCCCATTCAACGGCCCAATTAGCTTCTTACAAACCCCGGGTTCAGCTCTATCAGGGCAGTTATACCCAACTGGGGGACATTCTCAAAGAACTGGATATTGACAGGGTAGATGGTATTTTGCTGGATCTGGGCATGTCCAGATACCAGATCGAATCGAGCGGCCGGGGCTTCAGTTTCCGCGGAGACGAACCGCTGGACATGCGGATGGATACCGATACCGCCACGACCGCTGAAGACCTGATCAACCGGCTCAACGAAGCCGAACTTAAAAAAATTTTTCGCGATTTTGGAGAAGAACGTTGGGCTGGCCGGATCGCGCACCGTATCGTTCAGGAGCGGAAACAGTCCCGAATCACCACCACCCGGGAGCTTTCTCGCATCATCCGCCAGGCGATTCCCCCGGGCTCGTCGGCAAACCATCGCATCCACCCGGCAACCCGGGTGTTTATGGCGTTGCGCATCGCCGTGAACCGAGAATTGGAGCAACTCGAAACCTTCATGGCTCACATCTGTGACTGGCTGAATCCGGGCGGTCGGTTCTGTGCACTATCGTTTCATTCCCTGGAAGATCGAATCGTAAAGCATCAACTCAAAGAGATGGCAACGGGGTGCACATGTCCCCCGGACATGCCCCGGTGCAACTGCACCCAAAGGCCCCGGATGCGAATTATCACCCGGAAACCACTCCGGCCCACAGCGGCTGAAGTAGAACAAAATCCGCTGGCTCGGAGCACACGATTAAGGGTAGCCGAGCGGCTGTAACGGTTTTAGAAGCATTACGGACGCTGCCATGGTCGCGCGCAACCGAAAAACGGTTCGTCCCCAGAGAATCACTGGGATCTGGATGGTGCTGCTCACGCTGTTTATCCTGGAACTGCTCTTTTACACGTGGTGCCGAGTCCAGTGCGTAAACATCGGATATCAACTCAATGAGGAAACACGACGGCATCAACAGCTACTCAAGCTTCAGAGCAATTTGAAAATAGAGTTGGCGCTGCTCAAGTCCCCGGCAAGAATTGCCGAAATTGCTCGGACTCGGCTGGGATTGAAAATACCGGATGCCAAACAGACGATAGTGCTTCCATGACAGCCAAACCACATAAAAAAAGGAATACCCGAATCACCGTCATCGCTTTGTGCTTTACCGGCATGTTCTTGGTCGTAGCCGGCAAAGCCGCCTATTTGCAGGTGTGGCAAACATCATGGCTGTCCAAACGGGCCGCCAACCAGTATGAGGCCCTGATGAGGACGCCGGGCAAACGGGGCAATATTTTTGACGCGCGGCTGCAGCCCATGGCGGTCAGTGTCAACGGGCAATCCCTGGCGGCGTATCCCTCCCGTATTTCGGACCGGTTCACGACCGCATCTGCATTGGCGCCGGTGTTGTCATCGAGTCCTCATGCCATTGCGGAAAAACTCAACACGCGAAGCGCGTTTGTTTGGCTCAAGCGGCAGGCATCTCCCAAGGAGGCCCGCGCCGTTCGACAATTGAATATGGCGGGGATCGGTTTCATCCCTGAGTACAGCCGCGTCTACCCCAACAAAGTCATTGCCGCCCAGGTGCTCGGATTTGCCGGGATCGACGGCCAGGGGCTGGAAGGCCTGGAGTATTATTATAATGATTTGCTCAAGGCTGACAGCCGAACAACAACGGTGCTTAGGGATGCCCTGGGCCGCCGGTTTGAAGGCGGCGACACGAGAAGCCATCCACCGGCGGGCCGCAACCTGGTGCTGACCATCGACCGAACCATACAGTTCATCGCGGAGAAAGGGCTCAAGGATGCCGCCGACCGATATGAAGCGGCATCGGGTATCGCTCTAGTCCTCCGCCCGGATACCGGAGCCGTGCTCGCCCTGGCACACGTGCCGACCTTTAATCCCAATGCATTTCACCGGTTCGATCCAAACCTGTGGCGGAACCGTGCCATTACGGATTCGTTTGAACCGGGATCCACGTTGAAAATATTTACGGCCGCCGCGGCGTTTGAATTGGGCGGTCTATCACCGGGCACACCTTTCTTTTGTGAAAAAGGGAAATATCAGGTCGGTCGGCATACCATCCATGACACGGACAAGCATGAAACGTTAACCATCGAAGACATTGTCATGCTCTCGAGCAACATCGGGGCGGTGATAATCAGCCAGCAGATCGGCCCCGAGGCGATATATCTCACCTTGCGACGCTTTGGGTTCGGAGAGAAAACCGCCATTGACTGCCCGGGAGAAATAGAAGGCAGTCTGTCCCATTATCGTCGATGGACGGAAATGGATCAGGCCGCCATCTCCTTCGGCCAGGGAATCGCCGTGACGGCCATCCAGCTGGCTTCGGCCACCGCTGCCATTGCCAACGGCGGTCGCTTGATGAAACCGTTTGTGGTTCAAGCCGTCACGGATCAGAACGGCCGCCCGCTTCAGCGATTCGAACCGACCCTGATACGTCAGGCCATTTCCCCGACAACGGCCCGGGCGCTTCGGGGTGTCATGAGAAAGGTTGTCAGTGAAAACGGCACCGGCCGATATGCCGCACTCAGTGGCTACACCGCCGCGGGCAAGACCGGCACGGCCCAGAAACCGGACGAAAATGGAGCCTATGCAAAAGATCGGTTCGTGGCCTCTTTTGTCGGATTCGCGCCGGCCGAACATCCGGAAGTCGTGGTTCTGGTGGTGTTTGACGATCCGAAGGCCTCCCATTACGGCGGGGTGGTGGCGGCGCCGGTGTTCAAGCAGATCGTCGAAGAGACGCTGCACCATCTGAATATTTCGCCCAAATCGGACGGCAAACGCCTGACGGCATCCGCGGTCCCAGGGGCCACCAGTTGAAACTGGCCCGTCTGCTGGTTCGGCTGGATGTTGAGCGGCTGCAAACGCCGCAACACAGCTCTTTGAAAATGGTTCAGGAAAGGGAAATCCGATCGGTTCATTGCAGAGCCCAGGAGGTCCAGGAAGGCGGTCTGTTCGTCGCCATCGCCGGCTTTGCCGCCGACGGTCATGATTATGTGGATCAGGCTCTGGAGCGCGGCGCGGTTGCAGTGGTCGTCCAACGCCCGGTGGCACGGGATACGGTGGTGATTGAGGTCAGCGACAGTCGGCGGGCACTGGCCTTGCTGTCCTCGGAATTTTATGGCCGTCCCTCGGAGCAGCTGGTTCTGATCGGCATTACCGGCACCAACGGGAAAACGACCACGGCGTATCTCATCGAAAGCATCCTGGCGCATCACGGGTTTTCAACCGGTGTGATCGGAACGATCAATTACCGGTTCGGGGGACAGATTTTCGATAGCCCGGTGACCACTCCCGAATCCATCGATCTCCAACGGATTTTGGCGGACATGCGCGATCAGGGCGTCTCTCACGTGGTGATGGAAGTGTCTTCCCATGCCCTGGCGCTGAACCGGATCGACGGTTGTAATCTGGACCTCGGTGTATTTACCAACTTGACCCAGGACCATCTCGATTTTCATGGGACCATGGATGCATACTGGCACAGCAAAAAACGGTTGTTTACCGATAGTCTTGGGCCGGAAAATCCGAAACCTCGAAAATCGGCCGTGATCCATGTGAGCGATCCAAAGGGGCGAGACCTGATGACGGTATTTGCCGGGGACATCATCACCACCGGTTTTGATAACGACGCCGTTGTGCATCCGATCCAGTCCCGGCTGGACCGGGGTGGAATGTCTGCGGTTCTGAGCATCCCGGGGGGGCGGATGGATATCGGCTCGAAACTGGTGGGAACCCATAATCTGGCGAATGTGATGTCCGCCGTCGGCGTGGGAATAGCTCTAGGAATCCCCGAAGAAACCATAGCAGAGGGGATTGAACAGGTGGCGGCGGTGCCCGGTCGACTGGAACCGGTGCACGATCCCGGCGGCCGGTTCATCTATGTGGATTACGCCCACACCCCGGACGCACTCGATCATGTGATCGGGGCGCTTGCCGAACTCGGGGCGGGCCGCATCATCTGTGTATTCGGCTGTGGCGGGGACAGGGATCGAACCAAACGCCCCGAAATGGGGCAAATCGCCGCTCGGCGGTGTGACGTGGCGGTGGTCACATCCGATAATCCACGCACTGAACCGCCCCTGGAGATTATTGAAGAGATTCTTCACGGGGTCCGGAAGGAAAACGTTGTGGAACTGTCGCCGTCGGACCTCATGGGGCCAAGAGGCGTTAAGGGGTTTATGATCGAACCGGATCGAAAGCAGGCGATCCGCATGGCCATCGCCGCGGCCCGACCCGACGATACCGTTCTTATCGCCGGGAAAGGGCATGAAACCTATCAGATCATCGGGGAAGAGACCTTCCCCTTTGACGACCGAGAGGAAGCCAGAGACGCTCTGAAGGCCATCAACGCGAAACGTTGAAGATAGCTTGTGGGGTCAAAGCCTTTACGCGAAGCCCTGAGCTCGAATAGCGACGTGTCCGGCGCAGCTGCAGCGAAGACGGAAGCCCCAAGTTTTCAGCTTTGAGCTTTCAACTTTTAACTTTTCATTTTTACTTTTTTAACGCTCACCGTGGAGGCCTCCGGCGTGAAGGACGATTACCGATTTTACAAGGTTTTGCTTTATCCCCATCTTCCGGTAGGGCAAAGCCCGTCTTTGACTAGGCCACCGGGGCCTCTGCGGTGACCCCTAAACAGGAACCATGCATCGTGCAACAGGCAAACCCATGGAAATGGACCGGCACCCACATTCTGGAGGCCACCGGTGGGACATGTGTGGCCGGCACGCCGGATGCCGTATTTGGATCCATCGAAACGGATTCCCGCTCCATTCCAAAGGATGCGCTGTTTGTGGCGATTCGAGGTGAAATCCATGACGGTCACCGGTTTGTCGAAAAGGCGCTGTCCGCCGGATTCCGGGGGGTGCTGATCTCGGAGGCAGAACTTGAGCGCTTTCCGATCTCCGACTGGGTCGACCGCGGGATTTTCGGTGTGACCGTGCCGGATACACTGCGTGCCTTGGGTCAACTGGCCACCTTCACCCGCAGACGCTCGGGATTGCCGGTGGTGGCCATCACCGGGTCCAACGGAAAGACCTCCACCCGGGAGATGACCGTTTCGGTCATGTCCGGACGATATAGAACGCTATTTCCTGATCGGAATTTCAACAATGAAGTGGGGGTGCCCCTGACGCTGTTTCGTCTCCGCCCGGACCATCAGTGGGCGGTACTGGAACTGGGTATGAACCATTTCGGTGAAATTGCCCGGCTGACCCGGATCTGTGAGCCCGATATCGGGGTGATCACCAACATCGGCCCGGCCCACCTCGAAGGCGTGGGCTCTCTGGAGGGGGTGATGGCCGCAAAAGGCGAACTCCTGGACGAAATGGGGGCAGACAAACAAGCGGTGCTCAATGCCGATGACCCGAGAATCCGAACCCTCGCCGAACGGGCTGTCCAGAAGACCCTGATGTATGGGTGCGACCCGGCCGCAGACATCCGGGCAGAGGCCGTGGAATCAACGCCGGACGGGATGGCCTTTGATCTGAATCTGGCCGGCACAAGGGTACCGATCCGACTCGGTACCCCGGGGCGGTTTATGGTCTCCAATGCACTGGCGGCCGCCGCCGTCGGGTATTTGGCAGGACTCACACCGGCCGAAATCCGGGATGGCCTCGAAGCGTTTCGCCCGGTTCAGGGTCGTCTCAATGTTCGCGATACCGCAAGAGGAATCCATATCATCGACGACACCTACAATGCCAATCCGGCTTCCATGGCAGCGGCCATCGAGACGCTCCAAGGGGTGAGCAAAGCAGGCAGAAGCGTTCTGGTTGCCGGAGACATGAAAGAACTGGGTAACGGCGCCGCAGATCTGCACCGGGACATCGGCACGCTGTGTGCCCAGTCGAATATCACCCGTCTGTATGCTGCCGGAGAGTTTGCCGAGCAGGTGGGCGCCGGGGCCGCCGAAGGCGGCATGCCCACCGATGCCATCGTCATCGGAAGCCGGACGAGCATCGCAGACGATCTGATGGACTGGCTGGAACCGGCTGATTGGATCGTCGTGAAAGGATCCCGGGCCATGGGCATGGAGAAAATCGTGGAGAAACTGCTCGCTTGGGCCGAAGAAGTACCCGAATAACAACCGGCAAACAACAAATTTCAAATGCAAAACACTAAGTGCAAAAAACTAAACACAAAACACTAAATACCAAAGACGAAATATCAAATTACCAATGACAAATACCAAACATCATAAACCGAATACCAAATACCAAATACCAAGTACCTAACTATGTTCTATCACCTGCTATATCCGCTGCATACATCGTTTTCCGTATTCAACGTGTTTCGGTACATCACGTTCCGAACGATCTATGCCAGCCTGACCGCGTTTTTGATCTGTTTCATCTTCGGCCCGTGGGTGATCCGCCGGCTCTCGGAGCTGCAGGTCGGTCAATACATCCGGGAGGACGGTCCGGAGGCCCATCACAAGAAGGCCGGCACCCCGACCATGGGAGGCACCCTGATTCTGTTCTCTATCGTCCTGTCGACTCTGCTCTGGTGCAACCTGACGAACTTTTATGTCTGGATCGTACTGATGGTGGTGGTCGGTTACGGATTGATCGGGTTTATCGACGATTACCTGATGCAGATCAAAAAGCGGAATAAAGGGCTGACGGTCCGTGGAAAGTTTCTGATGCAGGTCGGTCTGGCCCTGACCACCGGCATCCTGCTCTATCTCAGTCCTGATTTTAACACACGGGTGACGATTCCGTTTATTAAGAACATTTCACCGGACCTGGGTGTCGGTTATGTGCTTTTTGCAGTGGTGGTGATCGTCGGCACCTCCAATGCGGTGAACCTGACCGACGGCCTCGACGGGCTGGCCATTGGACCGGTGATCATCGCCGCGGTGGCCTATATGATTTTTGCCTACGTGGCCGGCCACGTAAAAATCGCCGACTATTTGCAAATCAGTTACGTGCCGGGCAGTGGTGAAGTGACCGTGTTCTGCGGTGCCATGGCCGGCGCCGGGATGGGTTTTCTTTGGTTCAACGCCTATCCGGCGCAAGTATTCATGGGGGATGTGGGTTCCCTGTCACTGGGTGCGGCGCTTGGCGCCGTAGCGGTCATCACGAAACAGGAAATTCTGCTGGTGATCGTGGGGGGAATCTTCGTCATCGAGGCCCTGTCCGTGATTTTCCAGGTCGGCTTTTTCAAAATGACCCACGGCAGGCGAATATTTCGAATGGCCCCCCTCCATCACCATTTTGAATTAAAAGGGTGGCCGGAACCAAAAGTCATTGTGCGGTTCTGGATCATCGCCATTGCGTTGGCTCTGATCTCCATGAGCACCCTGAAACTTCGCTAATATGGAACTGAATGAAAAACATATACTGGTTGTCGGTTTGGGACGGACAGGTGTTGCGGTCACCCGATTTCTGTCGGCCAGGAGCGCCTCGGTGACCATCTCCGACGCAGCACCGGAAGATAACCATGGTGATGTGATTCCGGAGATGCAACAGCTGGCCGCTTCCCTGGAATTCGGCGAGCACCGGCTCGAAACGTTCACCTCGGCAGATGCCATTGTCCTGAGCCCGGGGGTCCCTCACACGCTACCGGTCTTCCAGGCAGCCCGCGAAAATGGCATACCGGTCATCGGAGAACTGGAACTGGCCTTCCGCTTTATCCGAGAGCCGATGATCGCGGTCACCGGCACCAATGGTAAAACCACCACCACGGAACTGCTGGGACAAATGCTGACGGCCTCAGGAAAGCGTGTGTTTGTCGGCGGCAATATCGGCAATCCGCTGATCGAATATCTGGATCGGGATGAACCGGTGGATATTCTGGTGGTTGAAGTGAGCAGTTTTCAGCTGGACACCGCAGACACCTTCCGACCGCGAATCGGTGTCCTGCTCAATATCGCCGAGGACCACCTGGACCGGTATCCGGACATGACCGCCTATGCCGCGTCAAAAGCCAGGCTGTTCCGTCGTCAGGATTCCGAGGATACCGCCGTGCTCAACGGCTCCGACCCGCGCATCGAGCGTCTCGCCGTTGGATTACCCAGCCGCAAACTGATTTACTACGGCGGGCCACACGAGTTCTCATCCGGCTGTGAAGGGGCGGCGGTAAACGGCCGTCGGATTACCCTGGCCACCCGGGAATGGCCAAACGCTGAAATCCCGCGGCATCTGCTGAATCTACCAGGCGATTACAACGCTGAAAACGCGGCCGCCGCCGCCCTGGGCGCTGTCGCCGCCGGCGGCACCCTGGGCGGCATCACCCAAGCCCTCGGTGCGTATCAGGGGCTACCCCACCGAACCGAACATGTGGCTACGATCCAGGGCATCCGTTTTGTGAATGATTCCAAGGCCACCAATGTCGATGCGGTGATTCGTGCGCTGGACGCCTATACGCTCCCTGTGGTGTTGATTCTGGGCGGTCGCGACAAGGGAGCTGATTTCACACAGTTAAGAAAAGCCGTGTCCAAGCGGGTCAAGCATGTTGTGGCCATGGGCGAGGCCCGACAATCCATTTTGGGCGCCCTGGAAGAAATCGCCAGCATCAGTACGGCGGCGGATATGGCTGAAGCCGTGAGTGAGGCGTATCGGGTGGCCGGAGCCGGAGATGTGGTGCTGCTGTCTCCGGCCTGTGCCAGTTTCGACCAATATGAGAGCTATGCCCATCGAGGGGAAGATTTTCGGACCCACGTCTTCGCCATCGGCAAGGGAGAACAGACATGACGGCTGCCCAAGCAAGGGTGCTCCATTACGACGCCAGGCTGCTGTTTCCGACCCTGTTTCTGGTCGGGATCGGTATCGTCATGGTTTACAGCGCCAGTTCTGCCCTTGCCATGAAAAAATTCGGCACCGACACGTTCTTTCTCAGACGCCAGGCCATTTACAGCGCCGTCGGGATCTTGACCCTGGTGACCTGTCGCCATTTTCCGTACCAATGGTTCCGGCATCTGACCTATCCCCTGCTGGCCCTGGCCATGGCGGCGCTTATCGCGATTCCATTTTCCGGGCTGGGGTATTCGGCCGGCGGAGCCGCCCGATGGCTCCGATTCCACGGTCTCACCTTTCAACCGGTGGAACTGGTCCGTTTTGCGGTGATCGTGTATCTGGCCTATTCCCTCAGCAAAAAAGGAGCCGTGGTAGAGCGGTTTGCCATCGGTTTTCTGCCCCATTTCATCGTTTTCGGCGCCTTTGCCGGGTTGCTTCTGATGCAGCCGGATTTTGGCTCAGTGGTCATACTGGGCGCATTGACCTGGATTCTGCTTTACGCCGGGGGAGTTCGATTCTCACACCTGACCGCCGCACTGATCGTCATGATCCCGATGGTTTATCTGGGCATGATCAGCGCGGAGTACCGCTTCAAACGGATCGTCTCGTTTTTAAGCCCGTGGGACTATCCGGCGGACCACGGGTACCAGACTATCCACTCCCTCATGGCCTTCGGAACCGGCGGGCTCTGGGGAACCGGAATCGGCAAGAGTTATCAAAAGCTGTTTTATCTCCCCGAGCCCCACACCGATTTTATCTTCTCGGTGATCGGGGAAGAACTGGGGTTGTTTGGCGTGATGTTAATCCTCATTCTCTATGCCGTCATTCTGTGGCGCGGACTGATGATTGCCCGAAACGCACAGGACGATTTTGGTGCTTTGATGGCCCTGGGACTGACGACCGCCCTCGGGCTGCAGGTGATTGTCAACACCGGGGTGACGTTGGGCCTGCTCCCGACTAAGGGGCTGACGCTGCCCTTTCTGAGCTATGGTGGGACATCGTTACTGTTTAATATGGCGGCCATTGGTATTCTGATGAACATTGGAGGGGAGGGATGACGTGGGGTCCCCGAAGCCTATTACCATCCGGGTCGTGGTGGCCGGCGGCGGCACCGGAGGCCATCTGTTCCCCGGGATCGCCATTGCCCAGGAGGTCATGCTCCGGAACCCGGACAACCGGGTCCTGTTCATCGGGACCGACAAATCATTCGAATCGGAAGCTGTCGCCCGCGCCGGTTTTACCCATCGGTCCGTCTCCGCCGAGGGCATTAAAGGCCGCGGTCTATGGCGGGGTCTTCGCGCGGGGGTCAGAATCCCTGTGGGATTGTTACAGGCGATGGGCATCCTGCACGGATTCAAACCGGACCTGGTCCTCGGAGTGGGGGGGTACTCCTCCGGACCGGTGGTGCTCGGGGCCTGGATGCTGGGAATCCATACCGCGCTGCACGAACAAAATCTGTTGCCGGGAATAACGAATCGCATGCTGTCTTACGTGGCCGACAAAATCTATGTCTCCTTCGAGGAAACTGCCGATCGCTTTGGGCCTGAGAAATCGTTGCTGACCGGAAATCCGGTCCGCCGGGAATTCATCGATGGCTTGCAAGGCACGGACAGTTCTTCAAGCACCGGGAACGGGCCGTTTACCGTTCTGGTCGTCGGTGGCAGCCAGGGGGCCCATGCGATTAACCAGGCCGTCATTGATGGGTTGCCCTTGTGGAAGGATCGGAAACAGGTCCGGTTCATCCACCAGACCGGCCCGGCGGATGAAGGCCCGGTGCGTGCGGCATACGAAGCGGCCGGTGTGCCCGGAACCGTCAAACCCTTTTTTCATGACATGGCCCGGCTCTACCGCGACGCAGATCTGGTCGTTTGTCGGGCCGGGGCCACGACGGTCGCCGAAGTCACCGCCTTGGGCAAAGGGATCCTGTTTATTCCCTTTCCCCACGCGGCAGACGATCATCAGCGGCTCAATGCCAGCGCCCTGGCGGACCAGGGTGCAGCGGAAATGATCTTGGAGTCGGATCTGACCGGGGCCCTGCTGGCACAACGGATTCAATACTATGCGGACCAACCGGATGCGTTGTCCGCCATGGGACGAAACGCCGCGGCTTTCGGCAAGCCGGATGCGGCCGCTGTGATTGTGGACGACTGTTATAGACAACTGATCAACACCGCGCCGAGGGAAACCGGCGGCAGGCCATAGGAAGCCATGTATTTAAAAAAATACCATATCCATTTTGTGGGCATCGGGGGCATCGGCATGAGCGGCATCGCCGAACTGCTGCTGAATCTTGGCTATAAGGTGTCCGGATCGGACCTGGCCGCATCGAGCATTACGGATCGGCTTTCAGAATTGGGCGGCATGATTCGCATCGGCCATGCCGAGGAGCAGGTGGGTGATGCCGATGTGGTGGTGACCTCTTCGGCGGTGGCCGCCGACAACCCGGAAGTCCAGGCCGCCCTGTCCAAATCGATACCGGTGATCCCCAGGGCCGAAATGCTCTCGGAGTTGATGCGACTCAAATACAGCGTTGCCGTTGCGGGGGCCCACGGTAAAACCACAACCACGTCCATCGTTGCCGAGGTCCTGGCACGTGGAGGGCTCGACCCGACAGTGGTAATCGGCGGCAAACTGAGAAGTATCGACTCCAACGCATTGCTGGGTCGTGGGGATTTCATCGTTGCCGAGGCCGATGAGAGCGACGGCTCCTTTTTGAAAATGTCTCCCACCATTGCCGTGGTCACCAATATCGACCGGGAACATCTCGATTACTATAAGGATTTGGCGAACATCAAGGAGGTGTTTCTGGCATTTATCGACCGAATCCCGTTTTACGGTCTCGCCGTGCTATGCCTGGATAACGAGGCCATCCAGGACGTGATCCCCCAAATCAAAAAGCGCACCACCACCTATGGTCTTAGCAGTCAGGCCGATTTCCAGGCGCGAAACATTCGCATGAAGGGGCTCCAGAGCACATTCAGCGTCTACCGTGACGGCGACCTCCTTGGGGACATCCGATTGAATCTGCCCGGCGTGCACAACGTCAACAACGCTCTGGCAAGTATTGCCGTCGGTAGCGAGCTGCAAATCCCATTTGAGATCATCAAGGGCGCACTGGAAACCATTGAAGGTGTCCAGCGGCGGCTGGAGATAAAAGGCGAGGTTCAGGACATCACCATAGTCGACGATTACGGGCATCATCCCACGGAGATCAAGACTACCTTGGCCGCCGCCCGGGACGGCTGGCCGGATCGTCGACTGGTGGTCGTATTCCAGCCCCATCGGTACACCCGCACCCGGGCGCTGTTCGACGAATTTACGCGGGCCTTCTACCAGTCCGATCTGCTCGTCGTGCTGCCGATTTACCCTGCCGGCGAAGCGCCCATTGAAGGCGTGGACGGCGCGGGACTGTTCGAAGGGATTCGTGCCCACGGGCACAAGGATGCAGTCTATGTGGACAGTATCGACCATGCTGTGGAAACGCTGGCAGAAACCACAAAGCCCGGTGATATCGTGCTCACCCTCGGTGCGGGGAACGTCTGGCAAGCCGGTGAGATGCTGCTGGAACGGCTGAAATCAAAACGTTGAGAGACAGATGACGCACGGAGTCCAAAAAGGGGCCGGTAATGGGAATCGTTCCGGACACAGTACAATGGCTTCAAGATCTTCTCGGACCGGATGTCCGACTGAACGAGCCCATGAGCCGACACACCTCATTCCGGATCGGCGGCCCGGCCGATGTGTGGGCCAGGCCTCGGGACGTGAACACCCTGGTCCGATTGATCCGGGGGGCCGGAGAACGCCAAATTCCATTTGTGGTGATCGGCGACGGCACCAACCTTCTGGTCCGGAATTCGGGAATCCGAGGGCTGGTCATCACCCTCACCGGCGGGTTCCGGGAGATCACCCATACCGGCGAATATCCGGATGGCATCCGTCTGACCACCGGTGCCGGGTGCCGGCTCCAGCGCTTCTGCCGACAGGCCGTCGACCAGGGTCTTGCCGGGCTGAACTTTGCCCTGGGCATCCCCGGAACCATGGGTGGCGCCATTCGGATGAATGCCGGGACCCGATTGGGATGGATGAGCGATGTGCTCCGAGAGGTTCGTGTGCTGCAGCCCGATGGCACCGAAGGGATACTTCGTCGGGTCGACATGGATTTCAGCTACCGGACTCTGTCCTGGAAGCCCGGGACGATAGAGGGGGGCGAGGAACCCATTATTTTGGAAGGCACGTTCTGCCTGACGCCGGAGGATCCGGCCTTCCTCAAAAACGAGGCAACAGAGATCATCGAGGACCGTCGTGCCCGCCAGCCCACGCGGCTGCCCAGCGCCGGCTGTTTTTTCAAGAATCCGCCCGACCAGGAACCGGCCGGGCGCCTGATCGAGGCGGCCGGGATGAAGGGGAAACGGATCGGCGACGCCGAAGTGTCCAGGCGCCATGCCAATTTTATCGTCAATCGGAAGCACGCCTCTGCGGCAGATATCCTGTCCCTGATGGAATGGATTCAGGAAGAGGTAAAGAAGAAATACGATATCGATTTGGAACCGGAAGTGCAGATCGTCGGATCCTAGATTCATGAAGAAGAATTACTACAAAAACAGTACGGCAAAAAAGCGGACCAGGAACCGAAAACGCTTTAGGACAGTCGCCAAACTGACACTGGGCGCCCTGGCGGTGGGCAGCATGAGTGCGCTGTTTGTCTTCGGTTATGACTATCTGACCCAATGCCATTATTTCCGGGCGGAGCAGCTCTCGGTGAACGGTGTCGGCC
>Ga0209780_1000530_pt1 | contig 20737 bp, 12 predicted proteins | sample WorMetexBAHAMAS2_FD_187384 | JGI IMG/M metagenome (GOLD analysis project Ga0209780, IMG submission 187384) | Marine gutless worms symbiont microbial communities from Max Planck institute for Marine Microbiology, Germany - Inanidrilus exumae... | ecosystem: Host-associated > Annelida > Digestive...
GTACGGACGGGAAGACGGACATTTGAGACCCACTTTATTAGGTCGACTCGGAGGAGTCGACCTAAAAATATACAAATAAAACACAAAATATACAAACTCGTAAAAATAAAAATAATTAAGCCTAACACAAATAAAAGTAAGAGAGGAACATCAGTGGTGGAGGTGGTGCAAGACATACTTTAACATCATGCAGTCTGGTGGTCTGAAAAGCCCAGCTCTGAAGTAGACTTTTCTGCAGCAGCAGATCAACAGAGATCAGATAGCAATCATGGCGTCATTGGGTTTCATCGGCAAGCAAACACAAGTCAAGAGTTCAGGTACCACTTGAATATTCATAAGCTGGTGGATCCATTCTGTATCTTGCATCTTGCAGTGCTGCAGTGTGCAGACTGGGTGTGTCCAGCCAAAATCTCCACAACACTGTAGCTTTGGCTAAGCAGCATCTTTGCACAGTGGCACTGCAACATATGTCAATTTACTGTGTGCCATTCCCACTGCAACTTACCAAGCAACCATTACTTACCGTTTCTGTGTTGGCTTCTGTGTGTTTCTCAGCAGCCGAATCTGCCTCTTCACCATCTGCATCTTCCGCATCCAACTTCTTCAGAGTAGCACCAGCATGTTCCACAAGCCACTGGTCATCAGCCCACACTGAGACAATCCACAAGAAAATAACTGAGACTACAGGTGCATTAAAGTTGCATTTGTCGGCATATGAATGTGCATGGATATTGTACTTACAACCTACAGTCAGTAAGCACTCATATAGTGCAAACCACCACCAATGGCAGGAACTGTCAAAGCTTTCTCAGGGATTCTACCTATTGTACAGTGGTTCTACCAAACTGTGACTTCCCACAGCATTTTTCTGCTACTACATTCCGTACTCATTAATTCACATTAATTTCATTATTCCCCACAGTGGCCATTGGTGGATTTCTGATCAGCCCCAAAAGTTACCCCAAGGTTAACCCCAATGACAACAGTTAACATAATGCACGAAATACAGACTGCTGGGTTTCTAAAATATCACAACAGAGTGATTTTATGTATGTCACGCAATGCTGCATGGTAGCATTGAAGAAATATACATTCAGAGCTGCTCTGAAACTGAAAAAAACCACAATCACTAAAATATAGCATAGCATTGAGTAACTTCTTAGCATATGCTTATATTCTGATGCTTAGCAAACAGTGATTAAAAAGTGAAATATTCATACCAGGCCGAGATGATCCTTCTTTGGCTTTCATTGGCTTTGCCAGATTAACTCGAATTGTCCTTCCAAACAATTCAGATTCATTCTGAACAATTGCGACATGCAATCGACCTTTGTTATATAATACACATCTTTCTGTCGGTTGTATACAGTCATAATATAAGAGACCGTAGCGGCAATACTGTCTGACATTGTGGGCCAGATCAAAGAGGTGAGTCATAAGCCTGGAGTTTTAATATGGGAGAACCATTTTCACGGCCATTAAGATTATCTGTGTTAGCCAGTAGACTCCCAAAAGTCTCCACGGTCTGTAAATCTTTTACGATTACTGAAGCAGCATATCATTCATAATCGAGTAATATAACATAAGAAAAGAACTTGCCAGATTGTCGATAGCAGCTGCAGCATCTTCTGCCAATTCAAACTCCACAAAAGCAAAACCTCTGTGTTTCTCTAGATGCAGCAGTCAACAGTAACAATGATGACAATGACTTGACAATAACAATAATGATAAAAGTTAATACTAACGATTGATGCAACCAGAATAAAATGTGACTGCAAAAATATCTTGATCTGGTTCATTACATAAACATCTGTAAAAGTAACAGCTGTAAAAGTAACATCTGTCACAGCTTTTCATTAATGACCCATTGTTGTTAGGCCACCCAAAATCTCCCTATGGAAAACATCATAGTTTGCTGAACTGGGTTTCAGACTGAATATCCTTCCTAATGAAAGTGACAAAAGGCAATTTAACACATTAAATGACAAACTGCAATTGGCACCAGAGAAACTTCAAATGTAAAAGAATAATATCCAAATATAAACTCCTAAAAATGTTGAAAACTCTGCAAACCGGTTTCATAATCAAGTGGTATCTGGATATCCATTATGTCACCAAAAGGAATAAAAGCAGCATGTAACACTTTTTCATCCACATCTTCAGGTATTCCACCTACAATGCAATGCCACATGGCACGACGTGTCGATATAATACTAGTGTTGTAGAGATTTTTAAGATTGAGATAAAAATTGCAATTTTTTTCTAAAATCAAATCAGAATTGCTATTTTGCATAATTAAACCTACAATAATATTTTCTTCATGGTCCGACGATATTGATGCCCGCTGCAAGAGGCCAGCCAACGGATTAAGGTAATCTGATATATGGCTGTGAGACAAGTACTCGGCTGCCCATGCCAAACCATCCATCAAAATTGCCACCGCCACCCACACTTTGCCAGACACTTAATTTCGACAATGCACGTAACAAACGTCCCTGGATGTTCAGGCAGATGGGCAAAATGCGGACAAGTCAATGCAGGCCACGCAAGCGACAATCGTACGTTGAATTACCGTCCACTCAGGCATCTGCCTGTAGTATGACCGGAGGTTGCCGATGTCAGCCTGAAACTGCCCCGGCTCAGCTCAAGAAGTGGTAACTAATTCAAAGTGAACCATAATCTGCCATTCACATACAGATAATCACTAACAAACGCATATTCTTTTAATATTATTTAATTCCGGCACAATATAGTCTGCATAATATAGGACCATGGCACTCATAATTATTTGATTATTTGCACATGGCACCGGTCTCGCATGGCACCAGTGCCTGTGCTAGCTCCGCCTTCGCCCCGCCTACAACCAATAAAATCGGTGCCATGGGTGCCTGCGTATTTTAGTATGACCCGCAACCTCCCCTCCCTCAAGAGCATCACAGCTACCAAAGTTGCCTAACTACAAACAACGATAGCAATCTGATCTACTATTCCGAAACTGTTTTATTTTAGACTGTTACTTACCTACGTAAACGATTCGCTTATTCGTCGAAGACATTTCAACGTTCTATCTCCGTGACTCCGATACTCACGACGTAAACAACCGTATTATCGCCCAAAGTTACATAGAATAATGAATAGAGCTGTGCCAACCAGTGGTGCCAACCGAATAATTTGTTACGCTCGTTATCGCACGTTGGTCCATTCTAAAAATAGACAACTTTTAAGTTTCTAATTACATAACGTAAAAACAAACAATAAGATTAAAGTCTATGAATCCTAATCCTAATCCTTATTTCTGGTTGGTTGGGGTTTAATGGCGCTTTAACCACTATCCATATATATGGCTCTGGTCTGGCATAGTGAGCGATATATTGAAGAAAAGTGGACTGAATTAGAAACTGAAATTAAGTAACAGGGCAGATAACGCTGGCATCACTCAGTTGCAGGCATGTGACACTAGGCATCGTCAAATGCAGGAAGTAAACAGCTTGTGCATCAGTAAATAAGTAAACAGTTGTGTCACGGGTCGAGTACGCCAGTAACGCTCTTTGAGCCTATATTGCAGTGTCTCCAGATACACTGCAACCCATCTAGTTTAAAAATTACAAATAATCATATAAATTGATATTTTAAGTGAAATCTATAATATTTTGGTTGGAAGAAAGGTTGAATATATCTTCGACATTTGTATGTAAATAGTATCACTGTCAAGTTCAGATTATAACAGGTTAATGTGTTTGTTATACTGTTAATGTGTTTGACTGAAACAAACTGATGACAATTATTGCACATTCTTGCACTCTGGATGATCTGTGTGACCAATAAGATAAGAATGGTTTAAACGAGTATTGAATACAAGGAAATACCTGGATGATATTACTTTTCACACATCAGCTATATGGCAGTATGCTGCTAAGTAATATCATCTTTTGTATTTTGTGCTGTTTTTACTGTAAAACACCTATATTTTGCATTCATCAAATTTTCGCAATTTGTGTAAATTGTGAAATACACGCAAAGTTCTGAAATTTGCCCATCACCATACCTTTACATGCACAGAATAAATTAACTGGAAAATATGCCAAATTAAAATGCAGCGAATTTTCTGCGTAAGAAAATTGCGAAATTAAGATGCAGCAAAAATATAGTGTTCTACAGTAGTTGAATGAAGCAGCAACTGACGTCCTTACAATATGTTTTAAACTGTGAAGATTTTTAACAATAGCTGGTAACATATCTTATATTTCTTAGGTAAATATAGTATATAATACAGCTTCTCGGAATTCATCAGATTTGACATTCATACATGCAGATGGCGAACCTGAAATCTATTATAATAAAGTTAGAAACAACTGCAGTCAATATCATCTCTGTTCCTTGGCACAAAAACTGGCAACAATACACAGCATGATATTAAAAAATAATCCAACACACATAATAATGACCATAAGCAAATCACAACCAACAAAACACATATGTGCAGTAACGCAACAAGCAGAATGAAGTGCAGTAGTAAATCACAATTGGAAACATTGCTATAAACTGTTTGGCACACAACAGGAGTAAACTAAAACCAGGATACTAAATACATTTACTAGTCTGCAGAAATGTACAGTGCTACAGAAATTTGGCAATGACACATTACTGTCCCGGACGACCCGGAGCCAGTACGGGGCAGCCCCGTATTAATGAGCCGTCAATGTGTTACATCAAAATCACTGAGATCATCAATCATCAGAGTCGTGTTTGGCAGCGTGCAATATGAAGCTCACGGCGCACGTGTTCAGCGTCGAGTTCACGGAAGTAAACGTCATCTTCGTCTTGCCACAGGCGTCGCTGTAGCTCGCTGATCTCATGCTCCATCTTACGTCGCAGTTCACGCTTCATCTGCTCCAGTACCTGCAAACAGCAATACCATTATCAGGCCGCTTCGCATGCATTGCATAGATGCAGTTTAGTGCTACAGATGTCACACGTGGTCTGTCTGGCTGTTTGGCGCACGGACGAGCCCTGCAAAAACGGCTGAACTTATCAAGATACCGTTTGGGGAGCTGACTCTTGTGGGCACAACAAGAGAACCCACCAGGGGAAGGCACAATTTTGTTTTCCGGCCCATTGAAAAGCACTGGGCGTCTCTGCTACAGTGTACAATAAAGGCACAACATGTGATGTGCAGCCTTTCGTCACTATTCTTTGACTGCTTGTTCACTGTTCTTGGACGCTTTTGGCAGCCACAACCATGCACACATGCACCTGTTTAAACGGCCATTTAGCAGGTGTTTCTCAGTTAGCCAGTTGCCATCTTAATATTTCCTCTGTACCTGTTCGCCTGTGCATCCTCTCTTTACAGACCAAAATTTTTCACATCCTTCTTAATGCCATCTCAGCAGCCACAAACACACACACACACACACACACACACACACACACACACACACACACACACACACACAGAGACAGAGTTCTGATTAACCAGCCTCCGTGTCCATTTCTCGTCTAGAGTTACTCTAAATTGGATAAGAGTTGATGTTTAAAGATAAATAAGACAAATGCCCTTCCTGTATCTCAACCGACGATGTCAAAGCACTTAATTAGGCATTATGACCATCAATTTTTGTTACACTTATTAACATAATGTAGTAGACAGCAATCAGACTAAGATGCAGATACATCAGAAAAGCTACGGATGGCTAATATCCAGGAATAAATTTCATAGCACCGGTTAAGAATACAGTCCCAACTCGTAACATATAACTTGGATAATTTGACTTTCTGCTTATATCTAACTCCTTATATCAAACAGCTAGTGCAACTGTTCGAATTTCAATCAACCATAATTTTTTTAAAGGTGGCCTAGGTGACAGAGTGAATGTGAGGACCAGTGAATAAAAACGATGCTAATGTCAATAAATATTACATGTCCGAGTAGGGTTGCTGAAACAAGAAATGTTTAAACAGTCTCCAAAAACTAAACAAGGATCTAGCGGAAATGACATCACTAGGTAGTCTGTTCCGCATGTGCGGGGCAGCAATGGCTGGCTCGGCTGCTGACAGTTGGTAGTCTGACTGGCGGCACCACAAGACAGGCTGAACCGGCAGACCACTGTGATCATCGACCAAGAACATTAACATGAACGAGTGGGCTAAGCGAATGCAGGAAGGACTTTGTATGTCAGAACAGCAAGTTTTTACTGCATTTAATGTTAGCTGTGCATATGCACGATCAATAATGACAAACCTTTGTTTGGGCATTCTCTCGCACACTCAGATCTTGCTTTTCACGTTCCATCGACTCAGCAAGCAATGCAAACCGATCTTTGTAGCTGATGTGTATTAAGACTGCAAAACGCTATGACGAATGTAGTTCACAACACAATAGACAGTCATCAATCACACGAAGATTTCTTGCAGTTACCTCAACAGTGGGATTTGGCAGACTTCTGAAGCAAGAAGCAAAATGTAGACTGGCAAAAAATTCTCATCACAGTAACTGTGTAAACTGTAAAGTAATACTTTGTTATGATACTCTAGTTACAAGTAATGGTCATGGCTCTGTGGTTAAGACTGTGGATTATCAGCTAGATGGCCAGCTATAATTCCCGATGAGACCTGCAAGGATTATTGGTGGTGTCAGGAATGGTCTGACTTGCTCCAATACTCTGAAAAAAATAATCATCTTACATTGTCAGTCCTGAAATGGGGAAGTTCAGATGTTAAAATGCACCTTAAACATGCATGACAATATTTTCACATGCTACTAAGGTCAGATCCTAACTTCGATCAACAATACCACATTATTAAAGCATAAACAATGTGTTTCAGTTGTGTCACTGGTTTACATTTCCCCATCTGTTGTCTTGTTATCTGGAAAATTCACTCTGAAATGATATAACAATGAATTATACAGAAACAATTAAACAAAGGACATACACGTATGAGATGATGCATGGCTGTTACTGGAATAATTTTACGTAAGAAATCTACTGAAGAGTTATCAAGCGACGATGATGAAATGGCCAAAACTACTAGCAGAGAAAGGATACTAATTCTCAAGAGCCTCAAGCTCTTCCTGCTGCCGACGAGTGCGCTGCTGACGCTGCTCCTCTGCATACTTGCGCAGCTCACGAATACGTTCTTTCTGAATGTCGAGACCATCGTGAAACAATCTTTTGAACACCTGCCACAAGATGTCACTCACCATGCAACATTAAATACTTACACACTGCTGTCACGCAATGCAACTATTGCAATGCTAGTCATTGTAATAGTTGAAATACAACTCGATACATCCGTGTCCTATTGCTTTTCACAGACGATTTATGATGCATAGTCTGACATCCGAATTTGATGTCCTAAAGTTAAAACGTCAACATAAGGGCGAAGACAACAACCAAATTAGGATTGCAAGAAGTGAACGCAATCTCCTCCAATTAGAATACTTCATTTTGGAAGGACTATTGTATGATTTTGGACAGAGCATTCTATGACTGTCTGCCTGTCTGTATGAATTCATATATGTGTTCCACTATGTCTGAAACTCGTATCATTCCGAGATTTTAGGTCAAAAATTGCAAATGTTTCTTAGCCCATACTGGAATTTCATCAAGATATTTGGCTTAAGAAAACAAGTCCATAGGTGATCATCTGGCATTGCTTGCTTGCCAATTATTTCAGCCACCTCGATACAATACATCTATGGGACAGACAGAGATGTGGACCTGTATCAACAGCATGATACTACAATATGCACATGAATCATGCAGCAAAAAAATCCATGTTCTTACCAGCTCTTCCTTTGTACGTTTCTTCAGCATCCGTGACCGCTGCCGGACCTGATATTCATCGTAGTATTTGCGGACTCGTGCCGACTGCAATCTCCGTTCACGCACTTTGCTGCGAGCAGCAATCTGCAGCTGCTGCCGGGCTTTTGTCTCTTTCTATACACCACAGCAACACATATTGCTCTGATTTGTTCATACTACACAACTTGCATCCTTTCACATCAATAACTACCTATGATAGTTTTAACAGTTAAAGTTAGTTTGCAAGGTAACAGCCAAATTACCCAGTTGGCAATTTCCTGCAAAAATGCCAGTGGGGAACCACGCTAAACTGTGAAAAAGAAATACTGTTATCATGACAGTCAGCACTACTGGCTTGTTTATATCACGCAGAGTACATCTTAAAACTGGTCAGTGAGTCACACTATCATTTGCAACTCTCTGGTCAATTTTGAGCTGTCCGTTTTACGTTCTTGTGTCGGCTCAAGACAGATAAGTCAACTGGGCCAGTAACAAGATCACCCTTTCTACTTCATAGTACACACGACCTAACAATCAGTGAATGTAATACCACAGACACGAATACACACCAGGCGATCTCTATGCTGGTTTTCTTTACGTAGTATATCAACAAGCAGCTGCTGGCGTCTCTCAGCTTCTTGAATCTGCAACCACCACATCAGCAGTGCCATCATGCTGACAAGTCATCTCATTAACCGTGGAACAAGAAATTCCACATATCGTCCATACAATACATAGCAAATTACAGCGAATCGTGGGTGAAAAGGTAAAGGTCGTATTCTTATATAGCGCTACTTACACAGTAAATCACCGTGACCAGCCATGCTTTACAATCTTGGAAGTGGCAGTTGATTGGCAAGACCCAATGGTGCTCCAGCGCAAATAGCGTCCATCCATTGCACGCGTTAACGTACAATTAAACCCGCGGCATGCAGCTAGCAAACACACCACCGCTCCAATCAACCACACCAGGCCTTCACCCCGTAAGCTTTCACCAGGAAACACACATCCGATTACAGCTTACTACTCAGTTTATCGACCTCGAAAGCATGAAAGGCTGAGTCGACCTGGGTGGCTGGTTACATACCGAATTAAAGTGCCGCCTCCGGGAGTCAAACCCAAACACGTCACCCATCCCAGTACTAACCGGGCTCGACGTAGAGTAACTTCGCTGATACGACCAATGCCATTACCACTACGCCACGCCGCCATACAGTGGTCAGAGCCTAAAAATAGAAATACCGTCTAAAATATACGTCAGCCTTGGACAGCTGCTGAAACGTGTCTGATGCAAGTGTACCATCACAATTCACAAATAAATTGTCAAGCAAAACGTTTCGCAGGACATCATTAACTAAATTTTAAAAAGTGCCAAAAATCTACTACACAAACATCTAAATACCCACCTATCTCCATTTTGGTGGCAATTTTCCATGGTAAACCTGGGTCAGTCAGTTTTCTTCCTTCACTTGTTCCAGAAGGGAACCTTTGGGGGCAAGCAGCACCCAACACGAAAAACAGTCATTTCGGAGACGTTCTTCCCTGCCAATCTCTTGGCTTACTACTAAAAAAATGAAACAAACACAACAAAAGCAGACATGCATCCGTAACAAAATGTACTACAACATAATATAAGAAAACTAAAGCCAGGTTTGGTCGCCTCCTATGACCTCCAGCCTGGAAATTAACTGGTCTATTCTAGCAGAAGTAGATAGCTAAGTAAGGAAGTAAATGAGTAAGGAAGTAAATAAGTAAGAAAGAAAGCATAACGGAGGAACACACAAAGCACGTAAATGTACCATATCGTATCGTGTTGTAAGTAATGGCTGGTCTATCCAGCTCAGTAGGTTGGGCACTGAACTAACTGATGTATGATGAAGTCAAACCTGTTCCTGCGCCTTGGTTTTCCGTCGTCGGGCATCAGCGTCGGCTCTAGACAAGTGGTCCAGCTGCAATGAGCCTTTATGCCACAAGTTGTGCAGCGTTGCAGGGGACAAGTGCAAGTATGGAAACTCATCCAGCAGCCACGGCAACAAGTTTTGATCCACGGACCTGTCATCAGCTACACCGCATACAAAGTTTGTAATTATCATAAAAATGCACCATTTCAGCCAATCATTTCACTTGGTAGTGAATGATCTAGTACAGTAAAATCATATATGCATCAGAAAACCTAAAGACACTACAACATAAAACCGTGTGAAATAAGAACTCACATCGACCGAGATCTGGACTTGCAGATGCGCTACGTTTTCGATCACGATCAAGGTGTCGACCACAAGGACGTGATCTTGGCAGTAATACACTTGACTGTTCTGTAAAGATGACAAAACCAGCATAGGCAATTGCTAATTCATAAACGTTCCTGCATTTATGCTGGTACCTGCCAAGGCTGCCATCCCCCATGTGAAAAACCACATATCACTGAATTATGTCCGTCAACAAAATTTGCTGAGCCTGTGGACACCATTCACGTCTTGGCAACTGTATACTTGATGGTGCAAGTACATGCATTTGGAGAAACCTTCCTGTTCATATCCATCAGCCTGACTTGACATTACATTTACCATTCAATGAAGAAGCATTTTTCGTCAAGATTCCAATGCCTAGTGACTGATGCACTGACAATAAACATTCTTACTCACTTACTTACTTACTATTTCAAATATTTTCCATTTCTAATAAAATGTATTTTTAGACTCATTTTCCTCTTCTGGACTACCGAGTATGTCATCGTAAATCCACATTCTGCATGGACTCCATGCCCAAAGTATACTCTTGACAAAGCCATAAGTTGAAGCAAACAGTGATGTACACACTTTTGAATTTATTTGTTTTGAATCTAGCCGTCTGGGGTGGCTTCAGAACAGACTTTTTGTATTTTGCCTCCTAAAACACACAAAACATTGCATCCAATGTACTAAACGCAAAATCTTTACAAATTATGCATACGAGTCATTTCAGTTTGGCAAACGTGCAAAACGTTAAGCAACGTCTCTTGAAACAAGCGTATTCATACTTTTTAAACAAACAATGACTGGTGAAACTAGATGGCTGTATTGTGTGGAATGCCCACAATACAGTATTCGGTTCGAACACGCATGTTGACGTGCTACTAAAAATAGCACCACATGACAATCAACCACAGCACGCCTTCTGGTAATGGCAACCAATAACAGCTCAGTATTTACAGTCCTATTGGGGAGCATCGGACATTGGCAAAAATGCTACCCATGTCGGACATTGCAGAAAATTTGGAGAGGTTTCCTGTACTGAGTGTACATGTCAGGGAATGACTCCGAATTGATTCCAATAGTAAAAATGGAAACTAGACATCCCACAGAGGCATCATTGTATTATGGTGGCTGGAAGTCTAAAAACACCAAAATGCACCTTTAAGTGAATCCAATATTCGGCTGAAGCCTAGCTTCGAGCCAAATAATAACATGCCCAAACTACTAAATCTAAATGAAAACGGACATAACTAGATGAAGCCAGTACTCACACGAGTGTTAAAACCCATGACAGCACTGTTATTTCTGCCTCATAACCTTGACATTTTGACTCCACAATAAATGGGTTTCCAGTACTCATGATGGAACATTTCCATGTCAAGTCCGGTGATCCTAGCTGCAGCATTTGTGTGGAAAAAATACAAATGACAGTGAAAACCCTACAGTCAGAGTGGGTAATTAGTTGCAACAAAATATATGATGGCAAATTATACAGCTTTCTATTCAACCACATATAATACAGAGGTCTGAAAGTATTTCACAACATCATCTTGCTATGCAATGCAACTATTACAGCACTCCCGCAAAGAACCTCACGTTAACTACAAATAACAAAGGGCAAGAAGCACAGTTACAGAGTATAAGTTGTTGAAGTATCTGACACAAACTCACTCATAACATTATGTTACCGTTTCCTTGGCAGACTTGTTCAGTGTCTTCAGTTCGGTTGCAGATGTCTCGGTGAAATCTTCCAACTCATCACCATAAGCCTGAGCCAAGGCCTACAAACAAAAATATGGATTCATGTTTACTGGCCCTTCTGCTCCATACGTCCCGTAGATGTTGCTCAAAAATCGCCAATTTTCCAATCTTGTATTAGGCACCAACATAGCGGACAACCCGTCAGAATTTTGCCAAGATCGTAATGCCAGAAAAATGGGGAAACTAAAACAATGGGAAGTGTAACATTTGATGATACACTCATCACTTTAAGAGAACACACCGTAATCTGGCAGTATTATATTGCAGAATGTTCAGAGTTCCTTTTTGCATCAATGTGCAGACGTTGAACGTTCCTGTTGAATGAAAGTTCTGCAGTTTTAGATCACATTGCACGCACTGCATAGACGTGGCCTATTGCTACAGATGTCGCATGTAGCGTGGTCTGTGTGTCTGCCTGTCCGTATACTGGTCACACTAATTTTCTATGCAAAAACGGCCAAACCGATCGAGATGCCATTTGGAAGATGACTCATGTGTGCCCAAGAAACCATGGATTAGATGGAGATAAGATACCCCATAGTAAGGGGCAATTCTATGGGTTATCCGGCCCACTGGAAAACAGTGGGAGTCTGCTACAGTGTATGCAGCAAAAGGGATCATTCAATGCTCAATAATGGCAAGAAAGCATGACTGCTGTAACCGACTGCAATGCTCCTTACTGGTTGGCGTCACACTACATCGTCCTCTGGGAAAAAGTATGTGCCCCTCCCCACTACAATGTGGCCTTTCGTTGACAGTTCACAGGACAGAATCAAGTTTAAAAAGACCGCAATGAGTACCTACCTCTTTCTTCAGTCTGGACTTCTGATCTTCAGCTTTGAACTTCCTCCGTAGACTGCCGCAGTAGCCAGATGCTGCATCGTCAAGGTAGTCCTCAAAGCGAACTGCCTTAGCTTTCTTCTGCAGCATTTTGTTACGATCGACAAGCTGGCGTTCAAAAGATGTTGTTGCATTGTCGACTGACCTCTTGTGACTATCAATGAGCATGCAAAGTTTTCACTCATGATAACCCATGTATAATACTTTACTACCAATTACAACAATCACCTGCAGCATGAATTGGAACAACACATGTTGCCATTAATTACTTTGTGAATTACGAAGCACCTGCTATCACTAATGTCACAGTTACTCAATATAATGACCATCTGTAAAACTCAATCTTCTAGATGAATGTCATTACAGACGTTGTCAGTAACACACAGAGATTTCGTAACATAAAATATGAGTGACGAGAAGTACAGTAAATGTGGGTAAGGCATTTAATCTGTCGTGATCACACCTATTAACTGTGGCAAAAATGTGTAAAATCTGAATGCTAGCACTGACAAAAAAATAACTCTGGAAAAACTGGAAATCTGGTGCACTCTCCAATATCAACAAAAGCTGAATATAACATCATGAATTTATCAGGGGTATACTCGTCAAATTTGGTGCAGAACAGAGCACAAATTTAGGGTGCTGAAGAAGATACAGTGTGCTGTATTCGGCCTTTGCTAAGCGTGACACAAGTATGCAAGCATGCACTGGAGAGACAATAAAAGTGATGGGACTATACCTAAAGCATTGATTTACCTGCGACTGGTATCGTAATCAACACCACCATCACTGAGGTAAGATGTTTCATGGTCAAGATCTACTGCATCACCCTCTGGTGACTGATGCACTCGATCACCGTAGTATTTCCGCAGATATTCATGATAAGTCATGGCAGGCCAATGATCAATAGCAGCAGCATCATCTGTTGGATGCTCACTACAAACACCGTCAAATACACGCAAGATATAGGGGTTGATTTTGTTATTCAATGTGTAAAGCCGGTAAATAAATCTACTTGCAAAGTTCCCCCAATCCTAAGACTGCCAGATTCTGCAATGCATCCATTAATTATACATACTGCTTTCAATTCACATATAGTTGCATGTTGCATTTACGGACCAGAAAACACTCCACAGTGAAAACTTCATTAATATGAACAACTACACAGCACAGAAAGTTAAACAAAATCAGAACTTCATGGCAGTACAAAATGTCAGTAAAGTAAAGAGCCAATGCATTTATAAGCAATGCACAACTGTCTCACGGCCACCACCACATTTAACAGTTTAGCTGCTTAGCCCTTAAAGGACACGGCCACATTTTAACACTAGATACCCTAGCCACTCGCACAACCAACAATGTCAGTTTAAGAAACAAGTGATCAAACAACTGTGACGAAAGCTCACATCACATAAGGAGAGATTTTTTCACGAGGGGACAATGTACTGTGACAACAACCAATATGGAACATTGGAGCTGGCTGCTGCAGTCGCAGTTATTGTTTTTTTGCTGTGTAAATGGGCCAGAAAACTCCCGAAATTGCTCCTTCCCATGCAGGATATCAATCTAATAAATGGTTCACTGGGTTCAGCCCCACAAATGGCATCTCTATCGGTTCAGCCATTTTTTGCAGGGTTCACAAACATGATCAACAAACACACAGACCACGCTACTTCGCCTGTAGCACGGGTTCATGTGATGAGGCCTAAAAATGTTCGAGAATTTCAGCCCTTACAGAAATAGTGCAAGATTAATTAAACTATGTTAGCATACAGTGGATTCACATTGAAAAAAGTGTCATGTTTTTTTCACCAGCCACAAACTACAGTTGTCGTAAATAAACTGCACTGAAACTGACTAAGTAGCCACTAATGCACGGTCCTTGCTAGTGATGTCAGCTGCCGACTTTGACTTTGTTGTGCCTCGGGACATCGACTTTGACAGTGCTGGAGGCTTAGACCTCAACTGATAATCGCCAGATGCCATCTTTGTTTTTGAAGACAGCACTACTCCATGCTGAAAAACATAAAAAATAGAATAGTTTCATATCATAATCAAACAAAAAGTTTAGTTTAGAGATGGCTTTTCACTCACGGTGCCGACACCTGGCAAACCGGACGGAGGCGCTATGCTAGTGTTTCGTATGCTCTGCAGAATAGTAGTCCACAGTTTTCAAATGCTCACAGAACTGAGTGAGTGTCAGTGATAATTGCATTGTGTTGTGTGGTGGCTCAGCGGTAGGGCGTTGGACTTGCGATTTACAGGTCGTGGGTTCAATTCCCACCCGGTGGCTTTCACATAACAAAGGTCAACTCAGCCTTGTATCCCTCCGGGGTCGCTAAAGCAAGTACCTGCTTCGGCTGGGGGTAAAGGCGGGATTCTCACCTCTGTCGGGTGGCAGGTAACACTGTGTGATCCCATATGGCATTGAGTTTCCACAGCGGTGAAAAGCTAAGCTGATGCTAAACTGCTATACACTGTTTACTTACTTACTTACATTATTCGAGTCACATTCAAAACAGTTCAACCACCTAGAAGCAAACACATGAAATATATCCATCAAAATTACAGAATCTACACAATATGTGAGTTGCACACGCCAGACCTGACGTGGCTCTGTCTGCCGTTGTACATCGACTGCAGACTCACTCTGTGACAGTTGTAATACCCGCCTTACTGGCAAATCACTTGCAACAGTATGCCTGCAGTACAATGAACGAGATAAATCGCAACAAATAACAAACACATATCGGTATCACAGCCATTTTCCAAGTGAACTGGGTTAGACAGCTGCTCTGAGTTCGGTAACATGAGGCAAAGTATGTTGAAGACTGTAATATTGATAATTTCTACATGCTTGCCAAAACCGTTCTTGGTTTCTGCAAAATGATTCATATCTGGCCTATAATACTCCAAATACTCCTTTGGATAAACAATATTTATTAAGGCACATAGACAACATGTGTACCTACTTGTTGGACTCCACCTTATAGCTAACTATAATCATGTTTTATATTCACTGTTTGTACAACCAAAACTGTATATTGTGAAAATAAACTGCAGTAATAAAAGAGTAGCCGTCAAAACTAAAGCCACAAAGTCTTGATGTTCCATTATGAAATTCAGCTAATCGGAAAATCAATAAAAACGCTGATTACTGAAACTATTACCTTAGTGAGAACAAAGGAGCATTCGTAGGGTGAGTTTCAATAGGTTGTGTGTAACTGGCATGTGTTATGGCTTGTGATACTCTTGAGGTGTCAATGGCCGCTGGTCGGCTGTATGCTGTCGAAACATGTGACCTTACGTCAGTCACTGCATCCAGATTCGACTCAGCTGGATCAACAGTTCATCAGAATAAGAACCGCTGCAGTCATTTACTCAATGAAAGATACTAACAAAACTGTAATTTTAAAATTAAAACAGACAAAGTAACTCATATGCACTGCTGATATTTCCAGCCTATTCTACTGTGATGTGATGCAGCTTTTCAACTGTGGACTGTTAAACCTAAATGCAGGCAAAAACAAGATGGAAGAAGGTTGTTGATGAAGACCTAACAAGTCTGTAAAGAATAATTTCTACTAAATGCAGATTTATAAATGGCAAAAACGCTGATAGAAGTGTGTGGTTGTGGCTGCAATACAATAATATTTCTGTTTAACAGCCGTATTTTCCCCATAAACCTAGGTCAGCCAGCTCCCACTATGGTACTCATCTTCTACCTGTTCCGGAAACACCTATGGGGTTAGCAGAGTGGGAATTTTTACAGCATGGATGTCCTTCAGTCCACCCGACCATCAGTGTCAGGGCACTGAAAGAACAAGAGCACTAACCCTAACCAATGGCCTGTGTTTCATTACTTTCTCATCCGCCATTGGACTCATGATGGAAGTATTGCTCCTTTTACACTGGCTATCTGATACCACTACACTCAATAAACAAAGAAAAACTCATAAATTGCACTGTATATTGATAATATATCTTAAATTGAACACAGCACTATCACATAAACTGCTGATGTACCACAACTTAAACAAGGATCTTGGTTATCAAACTCACCAGTGACTTTTTGACATGTAATGTTACTGAAATACAAACAATAAACCCACAGAAAATACCACGAGTGGTAGCATGATCCTGTCGCTGTGGCAAGCTGGGTTCGACATCGTAATGATGATAAAGATGATGGGTGAACGTGTGCGGTCCATTCAGCAGCCGTGAAACAGCTGTCGGACTTTCATGAGAGATCAGACCACCAGCGGCAAAGTTGGCTTTAGCTTGTTCCGCTTTCCGTCCACTGCCAACGTTTGCAAACTCCTGGCTTGGCTGGATGGCAGGAGCGCTGTCTACCGCCAGTAGAATGTCGACCGCATTTTCAGGTGATGGTGTTACTAATTCCTAGCAAACGCACATTCAATTAATGACGAGGCGGAATGGAACGTGCCATCCAGTACTTAGCAGAGGCGTTAATAACATCCTAGGTGCATTCCACGTAAGATGCCCGGAGGTCTGGACAGAACCCTCCCACCCACCAATAGATTCTGATGTACTGCTAAGCCTAGAAATGTAATTCCTGGGTATCTTGACCACCGAAAAGAGAAACAGCAGGTGAGGACCTATATTGACAATTTCTGGGATAATAATCATCAGCATGCAGGAGGCGACCTGAACACGGTTAACTATTGAAGACTTCCCCACAGGGACACCCCAAATAATATAGCGGAGACATTTTGTCCATTACCCAGAGTTCACGTGCTGACACCTACAACATTAAGTATCTCCTCACTGAATAACTTTACAACAGTATGTACACGCTAAGCCATACAACACAAGAAGCATCACATGGAGAACCAAAACCAATTACCATATATTTTACCAATAAACAGACGCAGCACAATTTTTGCATTTTCTGGTCAATGTATGTACTGCAGTATACATCCATTTCATTGAAAATGCGGCAAGACTAATGCACAGCTTTCTGACTTTTCTGAGTCACATACTGAGAACAATTATGTTGCAAATCACATCAATGTACATAAAATGGTAATCCTTAATAAAGAAATGTAACAAGTAGATGCTGCTTATTGTTGGCAAGTAACGTTTAGTAGCAACCGCAGGGTGACCAGTATGGACCACTTATCAGAAACTAATAAATTCCTAGGCATTTTTGTCACTCCCAAGGTTAACTATTGGAGACTTTCCTACAGTGTTTGCAAAGATATAATCACAACTGTTTATATATTAAAACAAATGCCTAAAGTATCCGTAAAACAGCATTAAGTTTTCTGGCAGCCATAGTCCCAGCAAAGAAGTTCAAAGTGACATTATTCACATTGGCAAGAACTGTTGCCTCAGAGCAATATGGACTTCTAACAAACTCTTTTACAAACTCCTCCACATTCTCAACGACTTTTCTGCTCCAAGACTATATCAGGTTCCAAAAATTTATAGGACTGCGGTCAACTTGCGGCTGGTTGAGCAGAAGCAAAGACGTGAGACATCCGTGGATGATCACGATCAGCTGCTGACAGTAACGGTACTGGTCCACTTACACTGGCACCTGCAACACTGCTTGCAACACCTGTACCGGACACTGCAGCCGTAGGCATAATGACTGCATGTTCACTGGAATGAACTATATCTGTCAAACAGAAAAAAACACAAAAACAACCGTTTTACGGCAATTATACAGGTCAACATGTGTGAGCCAGCACCCCCTGTAAAGAAATAAAGGTTGCAGTTGGACCAGTTTTACTGCCGATGTTCCATAGCTGATGGCAACTAACACATGCGGGTTACGGAAAAGATGCTAGAGTTTCCCCCAAATAGAAAAAACATATGCATATGTAATGTCCATATCTTATAACGTTTCCAACATATAGCAAGATATTGCAAGAAGCTTATAATTTTTGCTAAAGAACATGTACCTGGCACTACCGATGAGGCCAGCCACATCAGAATTTTGTCAATGTCTTTGGTATATGAAAACTAGATTGAAGGTGCTCGCAGGTGGTGGAAAGGTGATACAGCTTACATGTGTAAGAGACAGAATTACAATAGCAAAATAGCAAACACTGTGCTTTGCAACAATGGCATGCAGTATAAACCTTTTCTTCAAAGGTTCTGTAGCAAAGAACTAATTTTTCAGTGTAAGAAATAATTAACAGTGTTCATATTTGGTTGACAACACACACTGCATGACAAAAAACTTCAAAATAGGCAAAAGCCAGACACTGGATTGGAGAGGCCTTTTAAGATTTATTCACCCTTTTGACAAATTGTGGCAGATGAAGGAAGTGCCAGACATGTCGTGACAGCATATACTGCACTTGCATACAATAAATGAATAGCCTTTATCTAGCATTTTTAATGTCCATCCAGCTTCAAAGGCACAGAAAGATAAAACATATTAACACCAGATGGAAAGTACTCTGAGAGAGTGCAAATCCGCACGAAAGCGATCGCCAATCATTTACTAAAGGGCTCTATTGCGGATTGCCACCACAATGGGTGTGCACGGATAATGGAACAACCGTTGCCGCAGTGTCGATCAACCAATCACGTTCCTACAGATGCCGCAACCGCCGCATGGCCAGCGAGGCTGAAAAGCTCTTCCGTTTGCCACCCACCTATCTTGTTTAACCAAGCATAAACTCACCAGTCTCTGCATGTCATAATTCTCTCTGACCGTTACTTCCACATCCCTCTACTGATCATAACGAAACACGAACTTTAGTCTTCCCTTTCCCCTAGGAACCTTCCCATAAAATTTGGTACAAATCCATCCACAATCTTTTTAGTTATCGTGGTCACAGACAGACACACACACAGACAAACCAACGCCAGTAAAAACATATTCCCTCGCTTTCGCGGGGATAATAATAGTCCATGCATACTAACTGAAACAGACATTCACCTCTCTGCACAGCAGAATGCAATGAAACATTTTCCATACTGTTTGTAATATCCTGCTGGTCATCTGCTGCCCTACATATCACAGAAGCATGGCAATACAAATGAAACATCAACAATTTCTACTTCTACAGGGTGGTGGATATAAAGTGGAATGCACAGTTTATAGAAATATTTGCTCAATTGTGGTTTTATCTGTGTATATCCCCTACATAATGTATACGGAAATAAAAAAATAAATACTCTGTGCCATTTTTTGTACTAAACATTCTTTGTGACATTATTCATGAGTCCATGTCGAGTTATCATCTGACAAAGGATGGGGTGTGCGAAAAATGAGTGAATTTCCTGGAAGAAACTGAAAGCTAAGTTTGTGGAGTAAATTAATTAAAACTACTGACAGCAGACTCAAAAAATAAAGCATTTAAGGACATGTTTGTAGCATGCTGGAAACAAATCAGACAGGATTTTATTGATCAAGCAATTTGAAGAGTTTTGGAAACGACTAGATCAGTCGTTGCAGTGACAGGCAGACATGTTGAGCACATAGTAAGTATGCTATATTAGCTTTAAACATGTGTGTGATGTGCAAGGTGCAGAGTATTAAAATGAAACATGTTCCTCTTTTTATGTGCCACCCTGTACTATTACTATCATCACCACCACCATCACTACCATTATTTTTTATTTAACTGGCTACGTACCAACAACTTCTAAAAACTATAAACATAACATCTTAATGCCTGAAGTTTCTACATTAAAGTCGCCAGAACGTCTTTCTCAACGGTTTTATGAAGCATCAGTCTGCAGAACATCAAAACAGGGTTGGTGTTACCTGTTTCTTAACTCCTGACCAGCACCAGGTAGTTGTACAGCCGATGAACGCCGATCGTGAACACTGCTATTCAATTCTACATCTGTAACGGCTTGTTGATGGGACCCATAATCACCTGTACAAAAAAAATCCTATGCCTTGAGGACAAACCCAAAACATTCTTGGACATACAATTGTCTAACTTGACCGTTTTCTACACTCATCACAGACTAGACCATGTTCCAACAAGAACTCATCAGGAGATGAGATAGCGAACGTCAACTTTTTAACGACGATATCGCACACACGTAGGCCTACTTCAAAATACCGAAAAAGAGACAAACCTACTTCGTTTAACAAATTAGACGATA
>Ga0209780_1000531_pt1 | contig 20730 bp, 9 predicted proteins | sample WorMetexBAHAMAS2_FD_187384 | JGI IMG/M metagenome (GOLD analysis project Ga0209780, IMG submission 187384) | Marine gutless worms symbiont microbial communities from Max Planck institute for Marine Microbiology, Germany - Inanidrilus exumae... | ecosystem: Host-associated > Annelida > Digestive...
TGCGTTGAATTTGCGGATAAAATTTTGATATTTGCTGTTTTAGAACGGCGGCTTTTACAATAAAGAGAAACTGAAGCCAGTTTTTGTTTTTATAATATGTTAATATATAGACAACTGTTAGTAATTGATAAACGTCATCAGGTTTGCAGATTAATCCCTACATCAAAACGTATAACCCTACAATGACAATTATTACACATTCTGAGTTCACGTTGACCGAGTGTGCCAGTTTAGACCTGATAAACAAAATATGATTCATCATACCCAAATATACGCTAAAGAATGCCAGTTGGAAAACTTCACGTGTAAAATTGTTGTGTATATAAACTACTGTTCTTTCCAAGACAGAGACTTCATTACATTAACACTGATGTTGGGTGACTGACAGGTCGGACATCCTGCCTGTTAAAACCTGTGCTACTTATCCCTAACGTCTCTTCATTAATGGAAGCCAACGAAGAACCAACTGACCCAGTTTCACCGGGAACATGCCGCTACAACGCAGAGTGGTGGTGATCGGTATAACTACTAGCAAATGAAAGTGTTTTCCACAAAAGCGTGCTTCACTAACCAAGTGTTGGTGCGTGAAAACAAACTCTATACGTTTATATTCTGGTGAAATAATCTACAGTTACGTCGGTGAGAGGTGACAAATTAAAATCATCCATGTCGACATCTTGACGAAACTGGAATGGAATAGATGCACACGAGTCCGACGAAATACAGATCAATTAATTAATTCTTCATGGTTCCAACACGACGGAACTTTCGTTGCATTGCTAATTAACATCAAGGAATGATCACGAACATCATCAACAAAAATACCACCACCACATTTCAGTTACGGCAGTCTGGATTAGGCACAAAAAGCACTGCGTGAAACAAACGCTTGCGATCAACTTCAGACAGTTTCAGCCAGGAACTGCAACAGACAGCACCAACAATAAGTCTACAAACTCTGCATTTTAACGAGACGACTTATCCCGATGGTGGCGTAATATGCTCCGCCGATGACCATTTTCGTCCTTTCTGGTCATTAGGCGATACCGATGACCACAGCAAACGATAGGCAGCCTACGATATTCACGTTTGGTTCTTTCTGGTTTGGTTTACAAGATGTTCAAGACGTAAGTATTTTGACCTTGAGGACGTCTTGGCTACTTCTGGTAGCCACATTGCCACTCTGACCGCTGGTATGACTTCTAACATGGGTTTCCTGTTAGTGTTCTATAACAACCATAGCTCTAAAACGCACAATTTTTGTGCTAGAAGTACGGGACACACGGTCAGACGGACAGACAGACGGACACCATCTGCGCTTAATTCCCCTCCCCTCACGTTGGCGGCGGGTGCATGACACGCCTTCACTGAGTGTATTTCATTACCAGCCACTTTATTGGTTCAAGCAGCGCACTGGGTCACTCTGTCTGTGTGTCCAGATAACAAGTAAATGACCTTTGACCTATAGATATTAGGCGTGCTGGTTTACCTTGACACTATCAAGTCGTCTGTAGGTGAAGGTCAAGCATTTCCAAAATGTCGGTAGCAACTATAAACCTCCAAGTATGAGTTGACTATACGTGTCATAAACAAAGTTCATGGTCAAAAGAGGAAAATGACACTAAAGTGGTCGGTGCGACCTCAAGACAGAGCTTTCATATTCTAGTTACATTATCAAGTAGTATTATGACCGGTACACACGTGGCTGACTAAAATACGAACAACTTGTTATCGTTAGTGATAGAACACTCCTTGGCAGTTGCCACAGAATGAGCATGAATGCTTTATGCATTTTAAAAATTTCCAGATATTGCAAATCTTAAAAACGCTAACAAACTTTAAAAACTACGATTGAATGACCACTAATATGAATTCAAAAAACCTAAAATAAAATACAGACAGGCACCACTCAATCATATCTCTATTTAGGGCTTAGTTACTTATTATGAGCGTTTAAAAATTATCTTAAAACATACGTCTACTTGTCACCAGTACAGCATGTTTTGCTACTTCCAGCAAATGATTTTTACACATTTTTACGCATTTAATATTTGTAAAATATATCAAATTTGAGCATTTTAATGCATTTTAAAACCTGAAGCCACATATTCTCATTCCGTGAGACTTGCTGTGCCTCCACAACAACTTCACCCCAGCTTTTGTCCGTTTGAGCCTCCAGCTTTCGCCCTTATGGACTTGCATTCTACCCCACCCTCTGTAGACCACACACCTACACTGTAAGCCATAAACGTACCAGTTGCCACTATTTTTTATTATAGGCTAGCTCCCAATTTCTGGATTTTTACACTTTTTTACCAATGGAAACAGGAAAGATACAATGTAATCATTTAACGGCTTGATGACACTGTAATTGCGAAGTTCAATTCATTCAGTTACTTTGTGTGTGATAGTAATATAACATGACAATGACAATGACATGAAATATGATGAGTTTTGAAGATAACATTTTCATCAAAACCTACGGGAATCTAAGTGATTTTACGCCAGAAGACTTAAGGAATTCTCTAACAGAAAATGAAAAGACACTCATTGGATGACTTTCTGCAAAAGTTGCACACAACCAGATCAATCAAATGCACGGCAGGAAGCGGTCGGCCACGGTCATCCCAAACTGCAGATAAAAATTGCCACCATAAGGAGACAGTTAAAGTGAAGTTGTACATTTTATGACTGTTCTGTAGAGTGCTCATCCCTATTTCTATTGGTACAAAAAGTACAAAAATCCACAAAAATATGGGAGTTATAGTCAAAAATAAAGTGGTACGTTTTTATAGTCTATGGTGTATATGGGGGTGCAGTAGTATTTCCAAGGGTGTTTGGCGCCTGTGACCCTAACGGTCGAATGCTAGCAGCAAAAACGACAGAAAATCACTGGTTGCTTACGTCCTTGAGTGAAACATCGAGACGGTTTGTCTTGTTGAAGTACTCTGCACACACACATACTGCAACAGTGCATTCATGTACGGAAGTCTCAACAACTGTTCTTGAGGGCTCTAACACTGTCAGTTGCACACACAGCCTGTGAAAATATCAGTCTAACAATCGAAGTAGGTTTCTGATTGACTGAACAAAGGTTTCACATCCCACTCATTTCAGAGATGTTCTTCCCAGCCAATCGTTTAGCAAACTACTGAAAAAACATAATACAACAAAAGCAGACAAGCATTAATAAACCAGAAGATACTATAACATAAAATTAACAGTTGTACATCGACAGTCCTGGTAATTGACTGGGCCTATTATCATACCCTGCGGCATGCACTGGGCAAGTTTTTTAAAGACCTACCATTTGCTAGCCGGTAGCCACCATCGTACAGAAATTTTTACTGCTTGATAACGCACCGTATTCCCCCAGTTAGCGGGCATTCCTCCATAGCTCTCTAGTTTCTATGCAAAAGCATGGTACAGACTATGCACAAATTTGGTCAAATCTGCACAGGCCTAATGAAAGTGAGATATGACTCAAATAACACGTCCACTAATTTTACTTGGTCGTACATCCCGTATTTACCTACTAAAGTGAACCAAAACTGGTGCAAAAACAGAACTCGTTTTTTGAGGCAGGATAAATAAAAATACGAGAAAAAACACGTCTAGTAGAGTATATTACTTTTTTTTCTCAATTTTGGTGTAAACTTGTGTGTTGTGTGTACTATTCACGCCATTTCAGTCGCCCTCTCAAAATACATGGTATTTTTGGCAACATGGTGGTGTAGGTAACGCCAAAGAGGATAACTCTAGTGTCTTCTCCGTAATTCGAATGCGCTAGTTGCTAGCAGCAATGCCATAACTTTGCTCAGACAAAATATTCCAGTTCTTCACCTAGGATGTCAGCTAACACGTGTATAGGCCTAATGGCCCTGAAACAGTCGTGAGTAGCTATGGCGTAAATATGGCTGGAATTCTCGGGGATGCAAGGGCGGATCCAAAAGGCTTGGTTGGGGCAAGGAATGGAGATGAGAAGGGGGATCCCTCTCGACTGGGAGGGGATTAGGCCCCATTCCCCCAAAACTTGAAATGGCACGTTTTTGTGAATTCTGAGAAGTATTTGTTGTCGGTGCCCTCGCCAGAAAAAATGCTGAATTTTCTGCCTGTACTGGTAATTTGGTAGACGTTGAAAATGTACTTTCTGGAAAGCAGCGAATATGATATCACAGTTGTGGGGCTGGTAAGCTTTTTACTGCATCACATGCAAGCATTCTGGTGCTTGAAATATGAAAAATCTGAGACAATTTACATTAGCGTCCCCACTCCAAATTCCGGGGGACTTCTCCTCCCTATCCCCCTGTGATTTTCCCTCATGGTGTGTAGTAGTGGATAGAACAGTGACGAGAGCGTAGACGAAGCAGAGCGGATAAACTCACGGTACATGACGTTGATGCGACACGTGGTAAGTACGAAGTCGTTGAAGCTGAGTCGTCGGTCTTTGCCGCCGTAGCGACGTACGATGGACGACATCACCCGTCGACTCAGCTGAATCCCTGCAGGTAAGCGTATGACAACGCTCTTCAGTTCAACTTAGTCCACATTCAAACATAGTGCATCGTCTAGCGCTGCCCAGTGCCCAGGCGAGGCTCCACGCTTAGCAGTAAGGTCGGTATCGCCAGGAAGAATTGTGACTGAACTGAATCAGTAATAAGTCATCATTATTACCGATTGATTGATTGATTAAGGCTTTACGTCCCACCCGACAAAAAATAGGTTATTTCAAAAACGTTCTTCCCGGCTATTCTGTTGGCATAGCACTGGAAAACTTCATCTAACACAACAAAAGCAAACATGCATCCGTAACGTTCGTTCTTTGTGGGCAGGGGTCCAGCCTACTCTGGACCCCAGTGCTGAGACCAATGCGCCAGCCCAGGGATAAAAGGGGAATTGCTAGATGTGTGCGGTGTATGTGCGCGTTGTGTAGGGTGGAGGTGCATCCGTAACAAAATATATACAGAATAAACACAAACAACTAAAGCCAGGTTTGGTCGCCTCTTAAGACCTCTGGCCTGGAAACGGAACGGGTCTATTCTTAAGGAAATAAGTAAGTAAGTAAGTAAGTAAGTAAACAATTTATATAGCGTCAGAATCAGAGATGAATCAAACAGCAATACAGCCCAGGAGCGTACGTGTTGCACACTACCTTGTCAAATATAAATATATCTTTTTGAAGCACCGTGGCCAACGACCTACTGTTTTGCACCACCCTGTAATTAATCTTTTCGTGGGCACCAATATACGTCTATCTCTAAAACCACAATCTCTCCATGCAGGATGAATCATTGAAAATGGCATGTCAGATCTCAATTCATTATTTGGAACCAGAATACGGCCACAGCAGGCAGCTGGGAAACGGGCGCGCTTTTATTTCATTAGCATAATGTGGACAAGAAATTTACCAACTGAGCGGTATAACTCCGTTAATTCATACGTGTCGACGCTGTTCGACAAATCCTTGTCATAAAGTTCAAACTTATTCTGTAACACAGAACATCAGTTCAATATCAAACGAAAACATGAAGATCAACTATCGAAGAGGGATCGCGCAATGTGCTTTGTCCGTTGAAATCTTGTCAACTGTTGTACAACAAAAATCCATTTGAAAAGCTTTGTAATAGGTTAATGGCCTTGAATGTCACTTAAGGCTATCGGAGTTGAGAACATACGATACACCATATATCACCTCCTATTAGTGTTATGTAGTAACAAAGTCTTAACCATTTCCGAGGTATTACCACAGTGTACATGACTTTAGAAGTCCCGCAGTTTAGATTTCAGCAAATGAAATTACAAGCCATCAGGAAACTAGAGTCCCGGGCGTTGCTTGAGTGATCCTACGTTTAGTCCTTTTGACAGAGGTCCGGCTTGTGACAGACGGACGGAGAGACGGACGGACACACAGCCACACCATATACTGCGCACCATAGCGTCGCACGGTAAAAATGATCACAGCATGGACATCACCATAAATTCACTACAAATAGAAAGACAAGCCCTCATTCAAAGTTGCACCAACCACTTTAGCAATATTTTACCTTCTCTAACCACGAACTTGACCTACGAATTTGACCTTGACATATAGGTTGTCACGTTGAATCAGTAAGTCAAATATCTAGGTCAAAGGCCACTTCGTTTGAAAGCTATTGTACGGACACACGTATACATACATACAGACTGACACACACACAGCATCGGCTGCTCTAACTGGACAATTAAAGTAGTCAACTGATGAAAGAAAACCTCTTTATCACAGGAAATATGTGACATTTTTTATTTACTTGTTGGTGAATTACAATTAAAGAAAATGAGACTTCACGTTATGCAAAGAAATCTGATACAAACCTTCCACTCTGACAGCTGCTTAAATATTGCGTGAAACTGTTCACGTGACACAAGACAAGAACCATCCGACTGTATGACGGTCAAGCTTATTAACATCAGTTCTCCATAAAGTAACAACAATAGCAATAGTAATGGTCTCTTGGTTAGTTTCTCCGATGTATGGTATATGCATAATGGACTCTAGTTTCTCTCACGAAAAAATTTTTTAGGTGAAATTCCAGTTGTATCATAATAATAAAGATAACGTAGCAAAGTTCACAAATTTTATGAACATTTTTGACAAAACACAGTTACTACAGTACGCTAACGTCGTCTACCTAATAGTACTATTTCCAGAGAGTGTCAATGACCCATAACCATCCCTAACTAGAGACTGTCAGTGACCTCTAACAACCGCTAACTACTGCTTCCTATCTTTGGAATGGGTCAAGCTAGAGACTTCCAATTTGGTACACGGATTGATACGTAGCAAGTACTAGCCCCAAACCTTCTGCCTTTGCCTCTGGACCATTTTGCGGCCCCCAACCCCTATTAAGTTGGCTGACCAAACATTCTAACGCCTCTAGCGTCTCTGCACATTACTACTTTAACCTCTATTGTTCAGGCCTAGCTGGTTTGCTGGTAGTGGTCGGCTCAGTTACTGGTAACCTAAATACCAGCAGATAATCCACGAAGTTGAGATGTGCTGGTTGAGAGAACGTTAAATCACTTTGTTGTAAGGTACTTAGGTAAAGTCGGAATAAACAGCTATTCCCGATTTGATGCTGTGGATTGACTATTTTGTCCAACCCTGACTACGGCAGTGCTGGCCTTGTCAGTGTCACTTCTGCAAGCCACCTCCACGGAGGAATACAGGTCATGTTGGTTGTTGAACGTATGGACGCCATGTGGAACCAAAAGAAGCAGGCACTCACGAAAGCACAATGACTCACGCCGGCACTGTTTTCTTGTGTTTTTCGTGACCTTGACCTTTGATTTTTTGATCCCAAAACAAACATTTCCAGGAAATCATAGTGGAACACTTCTATGACAACTTTTATAATCCTAACTGCATCAGATTTTGAAGATAGGCCTATCATTGGCGTGGGTAAAGATTTTTGTCTTGCAGCACTGTACAGAAGAACAGGAAGGATAAGATAGTCACGAAAAGGGCACTGTTTTTCATCATCGTAAAAGCATCTTTCCTCTAGCAAGTGTCCGTTGTAGTAATCAAAATCGAGTACACTAAGCGAGACTGCTGTAAGATATGCAACACAAATCAATTTTGCGGAATGTATTTGGAAACAAATGTGAATCGATTAGTGCTCTGAGTTTCCTTCAGAGCTTTAACACTGCAGGTTGAAGGGCATTCGGCCCGTGTCTATTATCCCGACAGGCTATCTTCTGGAACAAGTTACGTAAAGGAAGTAAAAAACTTTGAGGGAAACCGGCTAACCGAATGAAACGGCCGTTAAAATAAACGTGAAGGTGGACTATGTCATCTAATAACCACGTAACTACGTGGCATATGGTAAGATAATAAAACCAAAGAAATGATTCAGGCGTAAGATCGTGTTTCGCAAAATGATTCAAAATGTTATTTGCTGGTAACTGGGTTGCGGCGTGGCGTAGTGGTAACGGAGTTGGTCGTATCAACGAAGTTACTCTACGTCGAGCCCGGTTAGTAATGGGATGGGTGACGTGTCCGGGTTCGACTCCCGGAGGCGGCACTTTATCTCGGTATGTAACCAGTCACCCAAGGCCAACTCAGCCTCTCATCCTTTCGGGTCGATAAATTGAGTAGTGAGCAATTTTATCGGATGTGTGCCGGTCGCACCATCTGGTGAACGCACACGAGGTTAAGCCGGTGTGGTTGATTCAATCGCTGTGCGCCGTGTGTGGCAGAAAATTAGCCGGCTTAACCCTTCTGTACATAGTGCTGCCCTGCGTGGCGGCTGTTGTTTCCCGCCCTGCGTGGCGAATGTTGGTACTGTATGATTGCGCGGTTTGACTGCAATTGTAATAAACAAAGATTATTTTACTGTTGTTGCTCAGATTTTAGCATGAATGCACTGCACATAATGAAACCAGCATAGGCTCATTTTGTCCTGTATGGCCCATCAAAAAGCTGAGGATACAGTGAACATATCTATTACGTTGCGTGACGCATCCAGCGTGAATTCGTTTAGTTTACCTGCACACAAGAGACACAGAAACATACACATGCACATACAAACAATTAGCAACCAACGTAAATCCCAAAGCCGTAAAGTGGTGGCTAATCCTTTCCCTCCAACAGACAGCATCTGACGATTGACAGAGTTGTGGTATTACGTCCCGCTCGACACAAAATAGGCCATTTCGGAGACATCTTCCCAGCCAATCTCTTGGCTTAGTACGGTACTGAAAAACTGAAACATACACAACAAAAGCAAACATGCATCCGTAACAAAATATACTACAACATAAAATTAACCCAAAAAAACTAAAGCCAGGTTTAGCCGCCTGTTACGAGTAGGCCCTGTCCATTTCCAGGCCGGATGTCGTAAGTTACGACATCCGGCCTGGAAATGGACAGGGCCTATTCTGGCTTCGGCGCTTCAGTCAAGAGAATAACAGGGAACATTATCAGAACTGTTCTGTGCTGTATTGTGCATCACAAACGTGTACAGTACTATGCACATATACAAACCTCACACACACAGCACACAAACTGAACTTTTTTGCCTCCCCTAAGGTGCGTGAAGTCTAAGCCTCCAAAACCCCCCAGCACGACGACAGAGGAGGTCCGTACCATTCTTGCACCTCGAAAACATATTCACAACAAAGACCGTCATACGAAAAATTTTGCCGCTAAAACTAAAAGGCACCAAAAATATGAGGGAAATGCACCCCAAACTTTAAACCCCTATTACTCTGGAACTCCTTGAACGAATCCATCATAATTTTAATTTGTGATTCAGCGTTAAGCTCAATTTGAAAGAATATTAAAAATCGCCAGAGATACGCCCCAAGTGGGGCATTTATATTCTGAAATTGCGTCAAATTTTCAGTTTTGGGACCCCCACGCCCTCATTCGTGTCTACCAACTGGATAAAATTTGGCGTGGAGAAGTCGACCTTTGATCCATTCTTCCATGCCAAATTTAACTCCTATCGATGTAACGTAAGTAAGTAAGTATGAAAGAAAGAAAATTTCTAGTCGGCGCCCTTAACGTCTAGAAACAGGGCGGCGCGGCCCTTCTAACCAAACACAAACGTTTTGAGCGATCATTTTAACTTGTCCGAAAGTGATGTCTGGTTACCGAAGCTGTTCAGGCAGACTGTTCCACAGCGTTGCTGCGTTTGCCCCACAGTGGCGAAACAGCGGTTGCCGAAGTGATTACGTGACGTCTTGACAATGCATGTTCGACTGTCAGCAGACCGCAACATGTCGCCCTTGTTGGGCAAAATGCCTCAAAATCGTACCCCAAGTAACTAAAATATCAAAGTATGCGCTTTGTGCATGCTTCTGGTAAAAACAGCTGACAAAACAGTACCTGCCACACAAGTCGTGGACAGAATGATCGACAAAGTAAGACGCTAAACTACAGCATTAATACTAACAGAAGTCTCAGCACAGGAACGTAAGCAGTTGACATACTTGTCCGTAAAACTGCATTTAGAGCCTGCGTCAACTCTGCAGCATCCATTTTAGTTGCACCGTTTGCATACTTGTCAAAAATCTTTGACCAACTGTCCTCGACTTGTGGAACCTGCAGTAGCGAAAACACAGTAAACTAGAAATCAATCAGTCGAGGTCACACTAACCACTTTAGTACAAAGAACTCTTAGCAAACAACCAAAAATATGTTAAGTCACAACGTGCATCCATAAAATACAACACGTCTTATCATGTATCTACAGCCAAAAACATTTTTTCACCCTTTGATATTAAAATGTCACCTATGAACGTTATCTTTGAAAATGACCTGGACACGGTCAAGGTGAACTAGGATGCAAAATGTCTAGGTCAAAGGTTATTTAATTCAAAAGCAATTGTCTAGATATGCACACAAACTCACTGGCAATTATTAGACATCCGACAATCCACTTCCATCAGAAACTAAACGTTTACGAACTGAATACACCAATATTCTATTATTTTTTACCCTAATTATCAATATTTCCGAGGGACAACAAAGATTTTGCCTAATATTTGTCAAGCTATGCAAAAAGTAACGTGAAATTGCTATTGATCTCCTTGACGAAGTTTTTCATGTAACAAAACTGCATTAAACTGCTCAGTGAAAAAGAAAGATGGCTGAAACAGACAGCTAGGCTCTCTTATTGTCGACGGACTGAAGAGAAAAGCTGCAATCCAGGTGCAACAGAAATTTGTGAGCAATGTTATTAATGCTACCATCAATCATCACCACCACTGCGTTATCAATATCACCAGTAGCGCATAAGATATGGCGTATTGCTACAGATGTCACACGTAGCGTGGTCTGTGTGTATGTCTGTGTCTCTGTGTGTGGTCACACTGACGTACTGGGCACTGGGCAAAAACAGCTAAACTGATCGAGATGCCGTTTTGGGGTTGACTCACGTGGGCCCAAGGAACCACGTATTAGACGGAATCGTGATCCCCAAGGCAACAGTTAATTTTGTGATTGTCCGGCCCGATGAAAAGCATTGAGAGTCTCTGCTGAGGTGCACGCAACAAAAGGGATCATTCAAGTGTCAATAACGGCATGAAGCAAAAGGGATCATTCAATCCTCAACAACGGCAAGACATGCATTGCGGCCTTTCATCAAAATTCTTTGACCACTTTGTTATTATTTCATACGCAGTGAAATGGATTTAAACGTCAATATGACACACACAGGTAATTCCAAGTGTTTTGCAAAATGACACCTGCCACAGCTATAGCGTCACGTGGTAAAAATCACATTTCAAAGTACACAGCAGATACTGCTATCAGACAGCTAAAAAAACAGAAGTACTCGAAATGCAAGTACAATCTATAAATGACAGAATAAGTGAAAAAAAGCCGAAAATATGCTGGCACAGGATTTAATTATTATAAAAAAGCATAACTTACACTGTCGACTGTATCTGTATCATCCAATTCTCTGTAAAACAACAAGCAAAGTATGTCGCATTTCAGTAACAGAGTACCACCAAGGCAATAACGAACTACAGCATAAACACTTATTACATAGTATAACTAGAAAACATAGGCAGTCGAATCGACATGCGTACCCATGACGGTTGCACTTGATACCCCTGAAACCTTTGATCTCAGGGTCAATGCATTCCGAGCGACTGCTATAAAGTACATGTGAAACAAGTTTGGTGTTTATAGCTCAAGCTGTTTTCCTTGTAGAGCGCGGACAAATAAATAAATAAATAAATAAACAAACAAACAGACAGGACCGAATGCCCTACCTGCGCCGGCGGCTATACAGCCGGCGTGGGTAAATGAAAGTAGATCGTGCCATAATTCAGTTACTTATTGCATTCAAATGTTTAACTGAGGCTAAACTTACACTATATACAATGCTAAACTGAAACAGCAACAACTGAACTGATTTCTACTGCGGACCATTCGCACCATACAACTGCTTCCACTACAATGACAGTTTTTATGACTTGTAATGACGAAAACTGTTCAAAATTTAACTGTAAAAACTACAGATCAGTTATATGTTAATTACGCATGCCGACGGCAGTCGCAGTGATAGGTTTTCACCGGCATTTGTCTGTCTGATTATCCACATGATTATCTCAAAAACTGCCGCAGCTAGGATCACTGTTACTTCCATGTCGCGTTCAGCGTTCAAATTCCCAGTACCATTCACCAGGACAAATAAATTTCAATCATTTATAAATTACGGCTTAAGATGGAATCAGTAGGCCTAGACTAACATCGTTTTTGTGAGCTATGTTTTAACTCTTATGATATTATAAACTGCCAGTGTTTGTTCTAATGTTGCAGACTGTTAGTAAGTTAGTAAGTGTCGCAGTGTTTTTATGTCTTCTGTCCTGTTTGAACATTGTTTTATTATTGAGCTATTCGGTCTCATGACCACCAGTTTGAAATAAACACTTACTTACTTACTTACACCAAACTTGACACAAAAATGTTAGTCCGGGAAACCCATTCATGGTGGGGTCAAAGGGTCAAGATCAAGGTCACGAGGAACAAGAAAACAGTGCCGGCATGGGTTATCACATTCTTGTGAGTGCTGGCTTCTTCTACTTTCAACTACATTAAGATACACGGTTGAGTGAATGTTCCCAAATCAGGTCCTTTGGCAATATTTAGAGCACGTTGTGGATGTCCTCGCTGTCGCCCAAGTTGAATGTAACGCCTTATCAGGTTCTACACCGTGGTTCAAAAAACGCTCCAGTTATTCATATGACTATAGTTTCTACAAATGTTGAGCGATTTCTATAATATTTGGCACACGGTGTACTGAGTTAATTTGCAGCATAACAGTCATTGATTTACCCACCTCACCTATATACTGCTGCTACACTACTCTGGAAAACATTAATTGCTGTATTGGGCAAGACAGTGCGCCAACACACTGTGCTGATTGAGATCTTTCAGCGTGAAATTCCGAAATCCATGCTTCTGGACTTCTAACCTCTTCAGTCTGAATAGTCCTGATATTAGTCCTATGCTCTGTCAAATATGGGAAATGATGCAGGTTCGTGTGTATCAGACGTCACATGCCAGTCCGAGACGTGACCGATCTGAGACAGCGCTTGATCGACACCTGGAATGACTTGTCGCAGAGCATGGTGGATGATGCTACTGATGAATGGCAAAAGAGACCTCATGCCTGTATGAATGAAGAAGAAGAACATTTTGCACACTTGTTATAGTAACTAAACTTGAACTTGGACTGGTTGTGCAGACAAACTGGATGCTGTTTTAGACTGTGTAAGTATAATGTGTAGCTTTGGCCGATAGGACTGAAAAGTCATTATTATGCACTTGACTTGTTTCCCAAGGTAGTGTAGCAGCAGCACATAGGTGAGGTGGGTACAGCAATAACTGTTACGTTGCAAATCAACTCAGTACACTGTATGCTAAATATTACGGAAATCGGTCAACATTTGTAGAAACTGCAGTCACATAAATAAGGGGCCTTTTTTGGACACAGTGTAGTTAAGCTGTAAAGCAGCTATCAACAGCGGTGCTCACTCCGACTCGGTCGCAGTCTCGGTGAAGACTCGCAGGAGGAACTTGATCTGCTGGTTGGGGAAGAACGTGCACGGGATGATGACGTACTTTCCGGGCTCCAGCTGACTGTGCACGGTCACCTCGCGGAGATTGATAAAGTTGTTTGGCGCCTCCGTAAGCCGCAGTTCATGGCGGTCGTAATTCTCGCCGTCCAGTAAACGTGCAGAGCCTTCACGCACCTGTCACAGCAGCAACAATCAATAGACGACCAAGAACAAGAACAAGACCACCAGCGATGAGATTAAGCACTACAGTAGAACAAGACTAAGATCTAGAACAGCAGCTATAAGATCAAGGGCAAGACCAGCACTAGCAAAACTAATATCAAGACCCACAGCTATAAGATGAAAATTGATTGACTTAGTTAAGGTTTTACGTCACGTCCTTCCGAGCAAATCTCTTGGCTCAGTACTGAAAAACTGAAACAAATTGAATAAAAGTAAACATGCATCAACAACAAAATATACTAAAACATAAAATGAACCCAAAATAACTACAGCCATGTCTGGTCAAACTATGGCCTGGAAACGGAACTGGTCTATTCTGGAATATGTAGATAGATAAGTCAAGAAGTAAATAAGTAAGAAAGAAAATAAGTAAGAAAGAAAGCATAATAAAAGAAAAATGCAAAGAAAAAAGAAAGGGAGGAAGGAAGTTAAGTAAACCCACAAACAAACAATTTATATAGCACCGATATCAACACATAAATTAGGACACATAACTGCCCCAAAGCCTGTATGCGGCTATAAGATGAAGAACATGACCATCACTAACAAGACAAAGATCAAGATCACGAGCAAGACCAGCACTAACAGGATCAAGACGAACGGCAACAAGCATGGGCGTAAATAACGAGGGGTGGTGGGGACGAGTACCCCCAGTATTTGGTGTGGGGCATGCAAATTGTCTTCCAGATTTTGTCATGTTTCAAACTTTCAAGCATCAGATTGCTTGCATTACAATGCAGTAGAAAGCTTACCAACGCCATGACTCTAACAGAGTATTCACTATTTCCCAAAAGTATCTTCAACTTCCACCAAATACAGCTTAAGCGGACAATTCAACATTTTTCTGGCGAGGACATGAACAAAAAAGCCCGTTTAGAATGCATCAAAACACGCCATTTCAAGTGCAAGTACATTTTTCCAGAACCCTACTCTGGTGGGGAGGATTGCCCACTCCCCACACCCCACCTCTCGCCCCAACCAAGCCTTCTGGATCCGACCCAGCGTCCTCCGGCATTCCAGCCAGATTTACGCCACTGGCGACAAGATGAAGGGTAAGAACAGCACTGATAACACCAAGATCAAGACCCGCAGCTACAAGATCAAGGACAAGTCCAGCACTGATGTGACGAAAATCAAGACTAACAATCTCATGACTTCTCTGGAAAGGATAAAGGTTCTTTCCTGTAGCAAGTGGAGGACGAAGACCAGGTGTATGCCAGGTAACTCAGGTTAATCTGTAAAATGATCATTAAAATAAAGGTAGTGGGTTCTTTACAGACAATCAGTCAAATCAACAAGCTCAGACAAACACATAATCTATTCTTTGCGGACAGGGATGTTAGTCCTTGGCCTTAAAGCCAAAATTCAGCCTTGACCTTGATCTTGACGTTTTCTGGGATTGGTCTTTCTTCGATGGCTCTGGCGGCTTGTATTACATGTACGTTTGACATACATTACATGGACTTTTGCTGTTCACTGTACGATGTGTTTCACTGTTGCAGCACTTGCAAAGTTTCGTGCACGTTCTGGTTTGGGAATCATCCAATGTTTAATTCTTGCTACTCTGGCTCGACCTTGTCCTTAATGTCACGGACTTGGCCTTGGTCTTGGACATCTTTGGCCACGACCTTGGTCTTGGATGATCTTTGGCGCTGGCCTTGACACCATTGGCCTTGCAGACAACCCTGTCGTGGAGATGAAGTGGCAGCTACCTTGTAGATCATGAAGCCGATGCTGAAGTTCTGGTCAACGCGCAGCGTCTCCTGCATCAGTGAAATGACAACATGAGTGACGTTGTCTACATCTGCAGGTATCGTCAAACTGAACTGCGGGTTCCTCCAAAACAGATCTACAGCCAGCAATCAACACTTGTAAAATGTCCATAAAATGGAATTTTAACTGACTAATTCAGTGTCATTGATTGATAATCAGTGTTTTCACCTCTGCGGTGAAGGCATGGGCAATTTCACAAATATTCTCTTTCAGGGCTAAACTGGAGTTAGTCTAAAATGCCAGTTAAAAGAGTAGTGATGGTACTAGTAGTACCAGCATTAATACCGGTTTTGACAAGATAAGTGGTCTACCGCTTCCATAAATGTTATGAAAATTCATCCAAAGACTTCATCGCTAATTCTGCAAACAGGTTACCATAGGCAGGGCTGTATTTGGCCGGGGGTTGGGGAGTTTGCCTTCTTTTAGAAAGTAACCAAATCAAAACTGCCATAATGCCATAAATTTTAAGCCTCAAATAGTCAAATAGCCTTCGATTGCATCATTTTATGAAGAAACTTCTGATGACACTAGAGCACCACTGCATGTTTTCATTGAGTCTGCTAAAGTAGCGTAATTTCACCATGTTGTCAAATGCAAGAACACGAGAGTGTTTATGCAGTACATTATGTGTAGAATTTGTCAAAATACGTTAAGCAAACAAAAATGTTTGAAATCTTAAATCTCTAGTTACTTATGAAATCAATACTTACGAAAATTTGCAGCCATATTTCTATATTACTATTATAATTCATTACCTCGGTGCGGTGGGTTTCCACAGCCGCCGGCATTGTATCCAGAAATCCATTCTGACATGTATTTTGTCAACTCCCACATTGCCTGGTGCTAAAAAACATAACAACAACTGCTTTACAGCCACAATACACTACAGGTCAACACGCCCAGTTGACAACTGTTTTGGTGCTATATAATCGTTTGTTTCCTTACTTAATTTCCTCCATTTCTTTCTTACTTATTTCCTTCCTTACTTAACTATTTCTTCCAGTATAGGCCCATTCCATTTCCAAGCCGAAGGTCATAGGAGGCGACCAAACCTGGCTTTAAGCTGTTTGTGTTCATTTTGTGCTGTACTATATTTCCTTACAGATGCATGTTTGCTTTTGTTGTGTTCGATTTAGTTTGTCAGCACTAAGCCAAAAGACTGGCTGGGAGGAACGTCTCCAAAATGACCTATTTTGAATCGGGTGAAACGTAACACCTCAACTGTATCAATCAATAAATCAGCGGATTCTGCTGTAGCAAAGTTTTGCTGGCCTTTCTGACGGCAACTAACTAGTCAAAGTGATAGGTCGAAGTTCACAGTTATGGGATAACAACTTTCTTTGGTTATGGAATGGATAGATGCACGTTACGAGTCAAGACGAGCTGATTGTGGCTAAAAGCAGACCTGAATTTGAAACAGTAAATAAGTGACAGCCAGCTAATTGGTAGCTTGTCAAATTCTTTGTAAAAATTTTGGAGGTGTAACCTTGAGTGATGGCTTTCTAGTATTAGTTTATTTTCTATTTCCGTTAATGTTCCGCCATGGTTTCGTGCAGTTTACAAAAAGCAGACGGCAGATTAGGGGTTTAGGGTCTGGTGGCCAAAAGCCCCAGCAGGGTTGAAGGTGGTGGGAAATTAGGGTCAGAAACTGCACAGTTCTGCTTATCCGATAACCACCTTTGCTTCCAATTTTGCGCATAATTTTTAAACGTTCATCCATTCCTACTTTCATCGTTTATTCATATTTGTTCAAAACAAGTCGAAAAACCGCAACTGAGATACAGATATAATCGACAATAAAACAGTTTAAATAATTAACGTGAACAACTGCGTGTGGGAGAATAAAGTAAAAGTTATAATACTGAATATTAAGTTAGTAAGCAATTAAGTAAGTGAGCTTCTAAAGCACACGAAAACAACAGTTACAATGCGCCGTAGTCGTCTACAGCCCAAACATGTGTCCTTTCAGGGAATGCTACAAATGTTTGCAGTTCATGCCTGTCACAGATACGACAGCAAGGCGTTCCACACACGAGGACAGGCAGCAGAAAAATTTATGTCGCCGAAACCGCTGTGTGTGCGTGGAATGACGCATATCCTTTAGATGCGGACCGAAGCTGAGAGCGGCCAGTGTTGGCAATAAGCTGAATGTTGGAAGCCAGGGCTGCGTAACGGTAAAGTCTGCGAGCCCTTAGCTAAGTAAAATTAAGCGCTTAGCTCTTTCTGCCGTAAAGTCCGAAAGTGCTTACTCAGTGCTTAGATAACAAAGTAAGCAGAAAAATTTTCTGCTTAGTTGACTTTCAAAGAATTAGAGCATGCGCAGTTAATTAAGTGAAGCCGGCGTATGTTGAGTTGGATGGTAAACAAGTATTTTCAATTTGTAAAATACGATTTATTTATTGTTTTTGTGCTGCGTGTACTGTATGAGAACAGTAAACGTACACTTGCGGGTAGTTAATGTATTTGTTACGAAACCTTTACGAATATTTATTATGTAAGGGCTTTCTCTGCTGGTTTCTGTTAAGTTACAACTAGGGGCCTAAGTGCTTTAAATAAGTGGTTATCGAAAGCGCTTGCTGATTTAACGCAGCCCAGATAGGCCGGTGTTTGTCCAGCCAACAACTGATGCTTCATCATCATCATCATCATTTATTAACTCACATGTCATATCATGCAGTAACATGATGAATGATAAATGATGCACTAGGCAACAGGAAGCCAGTGCAACTTCTGCAGGACTGGAGTAGCCGCCGTCCTCCCTTTTGACTGGCACTGGGGCCCAGTCAAAAGTGAGGACGGCAGCTACTATTCAAAATCATCATTCGTACACTACAATGCATAACATGGTACACACATTTTCCGTAGCAATCTCTTCAGAAACCGTATCAGGTTCCAAGTGACAAACCCAGACGAAGTCAAAGTTCATCAGGAAATCCTCAAACGACATCCTGTAGCGGAACAGTTCCACAAATGAACGTCTACGTCTAAGAGATCTTTCTACAAAAATGACAGTTCTGTTTATCTAACAGCTAACATTGTTTTCCAATTCTGCACATAATTTTTTTAATCATTCATTCATTCGTATTCGTATAAAACAAGTCAAATCTCACAGCTTTGTTTTATAGTATTATTCTGCTAGGAGATGAACCACACACACGGTTCAGATACAGACAAACATCGGAGACTAAAATATGCATGTGCAGTACTTAACTACATCAACTCAATCAGATGGTCATTTAAAGCATTCACACCAGAAGCTGTTACTACTGCGTTCCAAATATTTATACTATCAATTACCACATGCCGTAATTCTGGATGCAGCTTACGATGGAGGCAAAACTTCTGCAGTAGGTCGGGATTTGTGGCAGTGGGCGGTAGACTTGCAGCAGCAGCAGCAGTGGCGTATGCTATTCATGCAGAAGGCACAGGTTGCAAAATGACTGGTCCAGTTAGTTAGTATTGGTCTAGAGTATGTGTTTCTAAATCTAAAACTCTAAAGTGAAAGAAGAGAAGAGAGCGTGTCAGCCCAACACCTTGCAGCAGGCAGTCTGGTCAGAAATATCATTGGAAAAAAAACATGTGTATTGCCATTAGAATGGCTGCTGATCAGTTCATAGCGGTGTTCTGCAAGGCAGCCAGAGCGGTAATTTTTTTGTATTTTCAATTAGTAATGTCACCAGTGCCGTTTTTTATTACTGTGGCGTTTTGCCACCATGCTTGATAGAGTTATCTTGAACCCTGGCAATGGTATGTTTGCTGTTTAAACCATAAACCAGACATATAAAATCAACGGCATAACTACAGGAATATCACGGGAGTAATAACAACCACAACCTTTTGTCCCGTGGGAATACTGGGAGCGGGTCTGACTACTGCGGTAATCCGAGGATGTCGTACTGTGTTACCGCGGAACCACGATTATGTCGTACTCGGGCCTCATGATATTGCATTATAGGACTTGAAACCACATGGAGTGCACCTTCTGTATTTGTACTTCTAGTTATATCTAGAATATATCCAAAACGTGTTCAAATTGGCAATTTATGTCACATAAATGTGTAAAGTCAGGGATAATTCAACCTAACGGACAATAGGTTTGCGGGAACGGGATCGGAGCGCGAGTGAAAGTTGCAGTGCTAGGATAAATATGTGACTGACCGACAGCGGCGGGAACAAGATCGGACTGGTAATGACATACTGGTGCTGTGCAAAACACTAGTTTATGGCAACAAGCAATAAACGTTTAAACGTGAAAGCACCGACCAGAACTCTCCCTCTCTCTTCACTTGCTGGCCAATTTTCTCTTTCACATGGTCAGGTATGGCCTGCCAGTCCCGCGAACTGCCACACAGTCACAAAAACACTCACTAATCACTACTGGCCTTGCTGCTTAGTAAAGTAAAGTAAAGTAAGTAAACAGTGTATAGCAGTTAGCAACAACTTATGCCTCACCGCTACGGAAAACTCACATTCAATATTGGATCACACAGCGTTAACTGCCACCAGGCAGTGGTGAGAATCCTGCATTTACCCTCAGCCGAAGCAGGTACTCGATTTAGCGACCCCGGAGGGATGCAAGGCTGAGTTGACCTATGTTACGTGAAAGCGGACAGGCTGGGAAATAAACCCGCGACTTGTAAATCGCAAGTCCAACGCCCTACCACTAAGCCACCATGCAACACCTTACACCTTAGCTACTGTCATGCGTGGATTTTCTTAAACTATAAGAAAATTATGAAGACCTTTAAAGACACCGTATAAAATAAAAATGATTCATACGATATGTTCATTTAATGCAAATGGAACTTAAAAACATGACGTAGATGGCAACATTAAACAGAACGCTATTCTTAGTCAAAATGGGCAATTACAGGGTATGGTAAACGAGTATCTATGTGAAAAACTCATTACGTCGAACGCGGGAGCGGTGGCGAAGTATTGTGATGAACACATCTGTGTTCATGTCTGTGTGTCTGTCTGTATGTCTGTCCACGAAGGTACCTCCCTAACCGCATGCACGATCTTTACCAAATTTTTGTGCGTGTTGCCTATAGCTGTGGCTTACAGTCCGACGTCGATCGCGTCGAACGTTTTCGACTCACTTTGAGATTTTTCGACGACGTTTCGACGGCGTCGTAATTTACTTTTTCAATTCCGACT
>Ga0209780_1000532_pt1 | contig 20729 bp, 9 predicted proteins | sample WorMetexBAHAMAS2_FD_187384 | JGI IMG/M metagenome (GOLD analysis project Ga0209780, IMG submission 187384) | Marine gutless worms symbiont microbial communities from Max Planck institute for Marine Microbiology, Germany - Inanidrilus exumae... | ecosystem: Host-associated > Annelida > Digestive...
CAATGTGAGCATTCATGTTTGTTGTTTATACATCGAATTGCCATGGTCAATACTGCCGAAGACGGGTGATCTTGAGGTTGGGAATTGACAGGTTAATTGCCAACATTTTAGTTTATCATATCTTTTTCTTCATTTGCGCAAAAATTCACATGCAGATGAACTGAGATGATTGGTTGTGTCGTGTGCTGTCAAATGGCGCATTATCAATGAGGTAGTCTGCAGTTGATTTGACTGGGTGGAGAATATAAAGTCATTGATATAGGGCTGGTCGTTGTTCAACTGCAGCAGTTAGTGCATCGTGTTTAATGCGTTTTATGAACTTTTATCTGTCTACCAACATACTAGGATTCCACTGATATCTCTAGTTGAATATATTACAGTTTGTATGGTTATGGCAGCCAGTATAATATGACCAGTTAGTGTTACTAGTAATGTGTGTTTGTGGGTTGTGTGTTTATAGCTTGGAAGTCATGAGTGATCCGGTGTTAACAAAATGTAATCACAGTTTTTGTCGGTGAGTTATTTTTATTACCTGTGCCAGCTGTATAGCCACATTCAGTCACATCTGTCTGTCTGTCTGTTTGTCCGCGCTCTAAAAGGAAAATGGCTTGAGCTATCAGCTCCAAGGTCGTTAGACATATAGTCCATGGCAGGACCTCGGCATTCACTGAGCTTTAGGTCAAAAGGTCAAAGGTAATCAAATTCTCACCCTAAGCCTCGGGTTACGTTTTTAACATTTGCGATGGGGATGGGCCGGGATGCTGAGCAATATGAGTGTGCTTGTCGATACAACTGTACTAGTTTAAACTCTATTTTTTGTGTAGTAGTGCTTTAGTGTTCCTGTTTTGAAAATTTGATTTTTGTTTTTGGTCATTATTCAATTGCATATTTATTTTTCACTATCATGAATTGACCGAAATATGCTTGTAAGATAATAAAGCAAACGTTGCTATTATATTTGAGACTGAATGAAGTTATTGAAAGGTAATTGCAAAGGCAAAAATTATTGGTGCTATGTTCTAAAGGTGTGTATATGTATATATAGGGTGGCCCAAAAATGGGATCACTGTGTTTGACTGTGCATGAAATCTACCGCATAATTCCCACTGAATCTACACTAACTGTCTTGCCTATGTAAAGATCAAATCGTGTGTTAGCAGTTATACACTGGACATAAAGTAAAAGCAAACAGTATATAGCAGTTTAGCATCAGCTTAGCTTTCACAGCTACGGGAAACTCACATGCCATATGGGATCACACAGTGTTACCTGCCACTCGGCAGTGGTGAGAATCCCGCCTTTACCCCCAGCCAAAACAGGTACTCGATTTAGCGACCCCGGAGGGATGCTAGGAGTTGACCTATGTTACGTGAAAGAGGACCGGCCGGGAATTGAACCCGCGACATGTAAATCGCAAGTCCAACGCCCTACCGCCAAGCCACCACGCAACAAAAATAGTAAAAACTGGCCAGTTTACAACTAAGCATAACAGCCCTTGTTGTGAATCACCAAGACCCTTCAGAATGTAATATTTGCAACAAGTTAACTTTATAACATATTACTTATAGAATGTACTGCCAACATTTATTCTTGACATAAATGCTCTACCTACACATTGTCACTAAACTCTTCAGTTACTCAGCTGGACTTTATAAAAAATATCGTCTGGCTAAAATATCACATTGCCTGGTATTAACTGTAACTTTAATGCTTAAAGGTGATATGCAACGATTTTTTAACCATATTGATTAAAAGTAGTTTCTAGCTGCTTACTGCAATATAAACCCATCTGTGTAACAAATTTTGATAAATTATGCCGTAAAATGCTAAAATAGTACGAGTTTATTGGTCTTTCTGGTATAGTTATTCCTCGGCTGTTTCCGTCATGTGTGACGTCATATGCTTGTCTTGTTTGTGTTGTTATGCGTTATTGAGATTAGATAAGAAGTTATTTATTTTACCAGTTTATGTTTAAAGAACATTGACATTTTACTTGTTACTACTGTAGTGTAGTGTAGTGTAATGTCTCACTCAACACTGCAATAGCCTGTTCCCTTTTTTGTTTTCCTGGTATGACGTCATTACTTGCAAAAGTAAACAAATCAACGGGCACGCACTTTCGGGTGCTTTTTCTAAAATTTCCTAATTTTTTATGTTCCTTAATATTCAAATAGATTTGCTTATATTAAAGACATACGATGGGCAATTTGCTTTAAGAACCAAAAAATCATTGCATATTATCTTTAAAGACATGTTATAAACCTACATTGTGTTAGTAGAGCCATTGACCAACCGATCATTCAACTATTCATAATATTATTCATTATATTTAAAATGTCTGCACCAGTTTATGATCTACAACTAGTTTTTTGTTACAAAAAATAAAAAATGCTTGTTTAGGCGTACTTGCTGGTTGCTACCTAATTTCAGTCCAACTATCCAGAAAATTGATTACAGAAACGTTGTGTGTTTCATGGTCTCGTGTTCACACTTTTGCAGCATCACACTTTCAACATGGCCTTGATGTTCACTGATGCATCATCTCTCACAGTCAAACGCCACACTTACTGCAGAGCAAATTTCCCAACAAGCACGTTATTTGCCATTGTTTGAGCAACTGTGGACGCCTGTGCTTGCCATCTTTCAACACATTGCTTTTGTCACTTTCTTCAGCAACCTGTCCACAATGATTCTGCTCCACGTTTTATGTGCAAATTCTTTTATAATTTTGTCCATGATTACAAAAATGTCAAGTGGAGGCAATTTTAGATTTCTAATAGATGGCTGTATTGTGTGGAATACCCACAATACATTATTCGGCTCTTAAGTGCTCGGCTGTCTGTGCACAAGCTGTTTATTACCTGCATTTGATGAGGCCTAGTGTCACGTGACTTAGTAGTCGATGGTGATCGGCTCCCTGCAACTGAGTGATGTCAGCATTATCTGCCGTGTTGTGACCCGCGTCGGATGTCGCAGAAAATTTCCGGAGGAATGACTTTGAATTGATTCCAACGGTAAAAATGGAAACTAGAAATTTCATAGAGGGTTATTTTGGTAGTGAATTTCCGGCGATCTGTAATCATTGTGGAGTTATGGCGGCCTGAATTCGCAAGACGTTAAAAATTTCTGAGAAGTGTTTGTGTTTTTTTTGGAAAAAAATGACCCCTTACGGTAAAATTTTCCAAATTCTGTTCCAAAAGTTTCATCGCGACACCAATCGACGTGTTTTGTTTAAATTTTGTGAAATTTGGCCGACGGGAAAGCGGTGAAATTGTGCATTGCTTACCTGACCAAAAAAAATTTGCCAGGGCCATCCCCCGACAATCTACTCACAGTGCTGCAGATTACATCCAAATTAGTTCACTTTTGGCGGAGGTATAGCCGAACATGTGAACACTCTGAAAACTCGCCATGAAGTGAGTCCAATATTCGGCTGAAGTCTAGATTCGAGCCGAATAATAACTCATAACAACAAATGAGTCGTCATGAGTGACGTCTGCAAAGGCAATAGAAAAAACCGGAAAGGTATTTTGCTTTATTTTCACGAGTAAAAATGGATCATTGTTTTTTACCATGTGGCATCACTTTTTGTATTAATGAAGTAGAGGGAAACAGAGTTAACAGATGTGTTTAGAATAAAATGGTGGTGAAATATTCCAGAAATGGTGCAAACCACAAATCAGTTCAGAGGTTTTTTTCAATTGAAAATATGGGCAGTCAAATGCAGTAGGCTCACTTTTTTGACTCACTCTACATATGCACATATATTGCACTGAAGACATGAAAAGAAGGTCTAGAAAAACTAAAAGTTCTTTGAAATATGGTTGAAGGCAAACATAATGAATGGGATATGAAAGAAGTAAAACGAGAAAATGGAATTATTTAGACACAAAAGCAGACTTGGCATCTACTTACATACTGAAATGTGTAATATCATTTTATCCTTGTTTGTCGGAGGGTACTCTGCTTTTTAGTATGAACATATAGATAAATTTTGTTAAAATTGTTTGACAGATCTTGCCTTTTGCAGTCAATGGATCAGAAACTATCTGGATCTTGTCCTTTGTGTAAAGCCATTGTCACAAAGCGGTAAAATAGTCCTCATGCTAATGCTGTTATAAGATTTGTTTACTTGTATAGCAAAGTAATGGATTGCATTGTGCAGCTAGACTGACTATATTAGTTACACAGCAGTGTAGACACAGTGAGTTTTTATCCTGTTGTAACTTGTACAAGAGGTCATTAACTCAGAAATTGCAACTGCAAACAAAAGCAAATATCCCTGAGTTACCATTTTTACTGTCATATGCAAATTCTGTGACCTTTTAAGGAATTGCTGTGCATAGGCTTACATTTTTAAACATTTTTGTATGATGGGCCATTCAAACCATTGACGATATGCATCTTTTGTTGTCATACTCTTTAGACTTTCCATGTTGACTTCCTCAGGAAATGTACTCAGCACGATTGTATTTGATGAATTGGTTGTTATTCCATCGTGTAGAAGTTTGTCTTTGTAGCAGTGCTATTTTAACAACTAAAAGCGAATAGAGAACTAAAATGATTGCATTTTGTTTTGTGAAACTAAAAATAAAAGTGTTTTTTTGAACTAAAAGTTTAGAGGTTAAAGTTAAATGAATTAAAACTGAAGAATATTCACCCAGTTAAAACTTGAACTAAATAATATCACAAACTAAATTGAAGTAAAATGAACTAAAGTTAATTTTAGTTAATAAAGCATAGACCCATGACTGAATATTCTTTAGTTTCAGTAGATGCAGACGTTACAAGTATCTTTATATTTTCATAGGCTAGGTCCATACACTTGAAATCAGTAGATTTAACTTTGTTTTAGCTGTTAACAATGCTGCACTACCATTAAAGAAATGTAAATTCCTTTTAGCCTTCATTGCTTAAGTCACCGTCCAATTGACATCTGGTTGTGATCCCTCATCTATGTATTCTTGGATGGACAAGTGCGTCGTAGAAGTCCAGTCTGGAAGCACACTCAGTGTTAGACGTCATCCACTGTGACATGTCATCCGTGCAGAAGAAAAGATGCTGCTGAACACATCAGCCGCATACATATGACATGACCGGCAGATGTAAAGGCAGTCAGAGATACATTACTGATTCCCACACACAGTAGTAATGATGTGTGATCTCACTTTTACAAAATTACTGATACATTGTGAACGGCTACTGGCTAGTTAACCAGTTATGGTAAGTCATTGGAAATTTATGTTACATATATTTAACAGCACAATAACGAAATAGAAGAAGCCAGCACTCACAAGAGTGCAAAGACCAACGCTGGCACCTGTTGTTTGATTTCTGACCTTGACATTTGACCCCAAAATCAGTAGGTTTCCAGGACTCACGGTGGAACATTTGTATGTCATCTTGGTGATTCTCACTGCATCAGTTTTTAGGGAGCATCACGTCTAGTGAAGCAGTCTGTAGTGTTGCTACACACATCAGTCACTTCATTGAGACTGCAGTGCTGCAGGTTTTGTCCGACATCCTCGGTGCACTGGACCATGGCAACTTTGCTGTTTTGATGCTGTTGTATCTATCCGCAGCATTTGATACAGTTGACCATCCCACGCTCATGCAGTGCCTTAAGTCAACCTATGGCATTAGCAAGGACACCGTTCTCAGCTGGTTTAAGTCCTACCTCCATAATTGCCAGCAGTCGGTTCGATGCAAAAGTACCAGTTCTACTCCATCACTGGTAGAGTTTGGGGTATCACAATGTTCCTTTCTTGGACCTATTTTTTTTGCTGTATACTGCAGACATTTTCAGTGTGGTGCAGAATAGGAACCTCCACAGCCATCTGTATGCTGGCTACACTCAAGTGTATGGCTTCTGCCACCCATCTGGAATTCATGCTCTTCAAGATGACATGTCAGCATGCATCTCCGACGTTGTGGTGTGGATGAAGTCAAACCGGCTACAGCTGAATGCAACCGAAACCGAAGCACTATAGTGCGCTCCACGTTGTTGACTGCATCAGTTACCAGACGAGCCACTTATAATTGGCTATGACACGGTAGTGACAGTGCACTGTGTTTGAGACTTAAGCTGTTAAGCATCTTCATCGACACAGGAGTAACTATGAGTACCGACTTCTTGAAAACCGTTGCTAGCTGCTTTGCTGCTTTTTGGCAGTTATGCAGCATTCAACGTTCTGTCAGCAGGCCGGTTCTACTGTCTTTTGTCACGTCACTTGTGCTGTCACGCTTGGACTATGAGTGTGCAACTCTTGCAGGCATTCCCAAATACCTGCTGGATCGTCTCCAGTCGGTTCTCAGTGCAGCAGCACGCCTCATTGCCGTGCTTACAAGTATAACCACGTGTCTCCACTGCTTAAGGAACTACACTGGTTGTCTGTTCCTGGACGCATCAAATACGGTTTGGCCGTACTTGTGCTTCATTGTCGGCACAACTTGGCACAGGTGCCAAGTATTGCCGACAATGAAACATGTACCTGGTGAGAGACCTCCAGTGGGCTGCTGACACATACTCACGCCATCGTCTATGCTTGTCATTTAGTCATCGACTGGTAGTTCCAAGGATCAGGCTTTGCACTATTGGTGACTGTCTGTTATCGTGACTTTTACTTCTTATACTTATTAGGTCGACTCTTTATAGTCGATCTAATAAAGCCGGTCTCAAATGTCCGTCCGTGCGTCCGTCAGTACACAAAAGTTTCTTTGATTTCAATGAAATTTGGCATGTAGGCCATTTTATGGTTTCAATTATAATTAATGAATATGTCACTGAAACACAGTGACTGCTGCATTTTGCATCCTAAAAACCATGTTTCAAAGCATTAAAAACTCGAGGTGTTCAGGGCTGGATGTCCAACTTGTCGTTTGTTGAACCTGTATTACCTTTCCACCACTAGTGTCTGAAACTTCAGCAGTCACATAGTATGTGGATTAAATTTTCTTTATAATATCACCTGTATTTGTTAACAATTAACAAAGTAAAATTGTCAGCAAGTTGTAAAATTGCTTTGCTTTGTAATAAAGAACTTTCTGTCAGATTATGAGACAAAAGAATATTGAATACAAAATTAAATCTTAACTGTTATAATGCATTTTAGGCAAGAACTATTAGCCTGCATGGACATCAGACCACATTTATACAATGTATATTATTTTGTTGAAGTAACAGAATACTTTTTCTCTTGTGGCCATTACCGTGCTGTTGTTGTGTTTTTAATAGGAGTTTACGGACTATGACATCATGGTCACGGCTGATAGAAAAGATACAAGGACTGCTTAGTGCGTTTGAAGAAGATTTAGCCAATAGCTGTTGCCTGTCATCCAGCCAGCCAACCGAGTTAGTGAGTGGACAGACCACTGCTGGTCCTACGTTACCCAGTGAGCAGGTGGCTAGTCATGGTCCTCCATTAGCCAGTACAGGTGTGACTGTTGCTGGTCCATCAGTTCAGCAAGTGATTCGGCAGCAGAGCTGTCATGATGCCAACATGCGTGAAACTGTGAAGTCAAGATCCAGCTACCGGAAGTCTTCTAGTAGATCGACGATGCCATCTGGTGAATGCATGCCAACGTTAGTTCAGAAAATGCCTTTGCAGTTGCAGCCACTAAAGTCTAAAACATCTCGTCGCCTGCAGAAAAAGTATAAATATGTAAATAAGAAATTTATTGTATGCAAGGAAGCTAGAAAAGGTGAAAGCAATACTGAGTTGGTTGATAAGGAGCGGTCTGATGTAAATGATCCATTTGAGTATGTAGGAACTCAGAACACATCAGCATCTGAAACTCACGACAAGTGGCGTTGTGCTGGAAAGTTGACACTGTTCGAGGAGACCTCAGTGGATGAGTTGTCCAAGGTGCAGCTGCCAGTTATAGCACGTCACAGAGGCAGACGCCAGCAGCAGAGCTGGAATGAGAAGGCTTTGAAGCAGCTTGCTGAGGATATTGCAAGTGCTGAGTCATACAGCCTTGTCATTAGTCAGAAGTGCTTGACACAGTCACAGGATGACAACCAGAACACAGAGACGATTCCTTCAGCAAACGTTACTGAATTTGCTACAACTTCTCATGATTTTACAACTAGTGAGATAGTGCCTGCTGCTGGCACAGGTGCTAGAGATATACGTCATTGTGAAGCTACAGCTGGAATAGAAACAGATGTTGACATTGTTTGTATGCCTGACAGACAGTCGGCTGACTGTGTTTCTGTGAATGATGAAGTTATGGCTGAGAACAAAGGGAAAGAAGCAGAATGTGAAATGATATCGGGACCTGCCAGTGATGTTGACATGAACGTTGAGACTGAGCAGCAGTTGCACAGTGCTCAAGTGTCAGATGCATGCAGCGCCAACGTCAGCACCGGCATACATGAAACTTGTTTGAGAAGCAGTGGTGACAGATGTGACTCGGACTGGCAAGAGATAAGAATGCCGTATGCTGCTGACACAGTCAGCGTTAGCAGCGGTGGTCTGTCACATACTGTCATTAGCTCCACGTCAGATGTCAGTGTGTCACAGAGTGTTGTCAGCACAAATACTGGCACACAACATAATGTGTCTCAAAGTAAAACAATGGAAATTATGAGTTCATCTCCACAGAAAACCTGTCAGCGTGATGTGCGTGACATTAATGTTCCAGCAGTTACTGTGAATGGTGAGCATGGTTTACCGTCGATGTATGTTGGTAGCTGTGATAGGATTATTGTAAAAAGATCACGTAAACGAAGGCGTAAAGCACAGCAAAAGAAATGTAAGAGTGAAAGAATGAGCACATTACAGAAACTGAGAAGTAAAGCTGCATCTCTCATTGATTCAGATGTCGAAGATAACTCGTCAGGTTAGTATTACCGGTATATGTGCGTGTAATTCGTTTTGGTTTTGTTTTGTCTGAACTGTAACTGATGTTCCAGTTTTGTCTGCACTGCCAGTGTGAATTGAGTGACAAAGATGTGCAATGACACTCGTATCAAGTTGTTATGTGGTGAAATGTGAGCTCACTGCACATCATTTCAACCGTCAAGTCACAACGGCATATCAGAAAAGAATGTGCAACATGGAGAATAATACCATATACATCCAGTAAAAATCTAGAACGTACGTCAGGGGAAACAGTGCTGAACCAGTATCATTGTATCATTTCATATGCACACGAAGTTCAGCAATGTATAATTGCTTAGTGATAGTTGCTTAGTGTCCATTTTCTTGTCAGTCAGGCATTTACTGTATAGTTACTTTGTGGTATTACCAGTCCGCCATAAATAAGTGCACATTCTCTATGGTTGCATTGAAGGTGATAGCAAATGAACTTGCATGTCAAGACGAAAAACCTCTTTGAATACATACAATGTAAATGTGTAATTGACCTTCATTAATACATGGTTCGTCGGGCCCAGCGGAGTCACCCATTAAAGGCAATTTCGATCGGTTCTGCTGATATCGCAGGGCTAGCGAACATGACCAACAGACAGACACATACACAGACAGACCATGCTACTCTATCTGCAGCAATAAGCTGCATCTAGCTATTGATGCAGTGCGGCCTAAGCATTCAAAATTGTAACAGCCCATAGGGTTAATATGGTCAGTATGTATCATCCTGCCAAAGTTCATGACGATTGATCGAATGGTTGCTGAGACAGCGATTTAATTTAATGGCCATCCACCATTTTGGACTTTTGAAAATTTTTAAAATTTATATTTTAACTGCTGATAATCTTCCACATGTCAGTACTACACTTTGCCAAATCTCATGCCGATCGGTCAAACAGTTGCTGGAATATGCGATTTTCAGTTTTTCAAAATGATAGTCATCAGCCATTGTGAATTTTCATCACTCAGAAACTTTAATGCATATTGGGTTCACTGGTTCTGAGGTTCAATATGCTTCACCGTGCCAAATTTTGTGCGCATCAGTTAAACCTTTGCCAAGATATGGCCATTTTTCAAATGGCGGCCGTCCGCCAATCTGGATTTTTAAATCTGAAATTTTAGCTTTCCGATATGGTTCGTAGGGTCAACGTGCTTCACTGTGCAAAATTTTGTGCCAGTCAATCAAACCTTTGCCGAGATATGGTCATTTTTGCGATTTTTTCAAGATGGCGGCCGTCCACCATCTACGATTTTCTAAAATTAAAAATATTAATAGCCAGTATGGTTCGTACGTTCTCTGCGCTTCACTGTTAGGTTAAGCCGTTCCTACTATATGGCCATTTTTGGATTTTCAAGATTGTGCCCGATTTTTAGGACTGTTGATGAGCTTGACAGTTGATGCATATAACTTGCATATATTTTGTATTGGTTAGGAAACTAACAACTGATCGTCTGTTTATTGCAGGTAACTCGACTGACACGTTGGAACTTGCTACTGACACCATAGAATATGAATTGCCAGAGCCACACATAATGAGTAAGAACAAATGTCTTTTATCTGATAAACATTGTTTTAAAGGTAATTGTATGTCATTGTCAGGATTATAGGTGGGTAATTGGTTGTGTTTTTGACTGTTCTTCAACGTTTTTCGTTTGTTTGAGGAAACCCTTTACTGAAAGGATAGCATGTGAACCTTGTTTAGCCTATTTCACTTTAGTTTTCTTTGTCCACTTAAATTTCTGAATGAAGACCTTTTGCCAACTAGAGGATTGACAGTGATATTTGAACATTGTGACTGGTGAAAGCAGTGTGCCATACCATTTTTACCACCTGACGCTATGCTAGTGCGGTATATGCTGTTGTCGTGTGTCTTTTTTGTCCATCCGTCTGTCACACCAGTATTGTACCAAAACGGCTAAACCTAGGATTATCAAACAGCACAGTATGATAGCCCAGGGACTCTAATTTTGTGATGTCAAATTCTCGGCGAAATTCCGATGGGGTCATCCCAAATGGGGGAACCAAATAGAGGTGGGGTAGTTTCAGATTGGCGATTTTTAACCAATATCTCGCTATATCTCAGAAACAGTTCAAGTGAGGGACATAGTTACTATGGAATGCTTATAGGAACTTGTATGCACTCTATTGAAAAGTGCTGTTTCCAGAGACCTTTAATGACCCGTCCCCTAACAACCCCAAACCACCCCATTTTCGACATTTTGTATTGCCTTTCATATCTTTATAGTGAGTGGAGTGAGAGACTTCAAATTTGATAGGTAGGTTGACGGTAGCAAATGATAGCCTACGGATGGCAAACCATCTTGTCCAAACCACTTGTCACCTCCCACTCTGCTCGCGATCTTGGCTTCATCTCTGACGAACATCTTACCTTCTCTGACCAAATTTCAGCTGGTAATGAGGTAATGTTTTCCAGCTATTATTTTCCAAAGCCTGTTACTATCACATTCATCAACTTCGCTGCAACTGGCCTTACCTCGATTCTTCAACTGCCTGTACCATTGCTGCCTCTATCGTTAACTCCAAACTTGATTACTGTAATCTCTCTACTATAAACACCCGTCTCAATCATCCCGTCTCCAGCAGATCCAGAACTCTCTTGCTTGTACTGTCATTAAAGCTCCTAAGTCCTGTTATATCACTCCCATCCCCATCCACCGGCTCAGGATCACTGAACGCATTGAATACAAGCTCCTCTCACTTACCTACAAAGTTCTCACAACTACGCCATCTCCATACCTTTATAACCTTGACTCTGTTCAACATTCCTTGCAGTACTCACTGTTCATCTGTCATTACTCTTGCTCGGCCACCGACATCATCCTCTCTAAAAATCACCGATCGTTCCTTTCATTATGCTTCACCTTGTCTCTGGAATCAACTCCCTTTTTCTCTTCGTCAACTTGCAGTTGATCTGCAAGAGTCAGTGGTGCTGCAGCGCAAATGCGGCCATCCATAGCACTCGCTAGTGGACAATTGGACCTGCGACTGCAGCTAGCAAACACACCACCACTCCGATCAACCACACCAGGTCTTCACCTCGTAAGCATTGACCAGATGGCACCACCTGTGCAAGGTAGCACACATCCGATTACAGCTTACTACTTATTTATCGACCTCGAAAGGATGAAAGGCTGAGTTGGCCTGCCAGTGCATTACCAGTGCAGTCCATTGCCTGTAAAGACTGTTGTGTGTTGAGTGGGACATTGAACCTTGTTCAGTTACTCACTGTTGTGATGCTTTCGCAACTTTTAGTAACGTATACGTGTTCTGATTAGGCTGTGTGTGTGTGTGTTTTGTACGTAAAACTGAGCTTGCCATTAATTCAACAGCTGTTCTGATGTATTTTGATGCTTCAGACATGCAACCATCCAGTGTGTTCACTATTCTGAACGAGATAACAAACACTGGGAAGTGTAAAATTGTTGACAACACGTTGTTCTTTAGTGCTGCACGTGATGCGGAGTCAGTGGTGAGATGTGTGTCCAGTGTTGCTCCACCAAGTGCTTTGAATAGAGACACAACGGATGCTAAAGATCTCATTGTCAAAACATTGAAAAATCAAGTCAGTGAACATGATAGCGTGGCAGCTATTGGTGCTGCTGCTGATGACACACTGAGTGTTGACAAGGAGAACGTGGAAGTTGAGTGCATGAAATCTGCAGATGGCTCTGTCACATGTTCAGCTAGCCTTTCTGAGTCGAGGCTGTTTAAATACAACTCAGTGAATGATGGGCATAGTGAAAGAACTGATGAGAGTCTGAGTGATGACACAACATGCGGCCGATGTGATGCTGCTGCTGCTGTGAAGTTGTGCACTGTCCCAAACCAGCAAAGAAAAACTTTCAGTCTAGGAGCAGAGGATGTGTCACATAGCACCATGCCGCTCCAGTCTGATTCTCTCGATGTGATGAACCTCATTTGTGAGGTTGCAGGCATGTACCAGAGATCAACTGAATTATCAGGCGGCAATACCAATGATATTTTGACACAGGAAATTGAAGCTCATGAGGACCAGTTTGATTGTTTGAAACAGCAGAGCAGTACCACTGGCGGCATTGAGAATCTGGTGGCAGTAGCACAGAAAGCAGTGCACGCTACAAGTTCACAGTCCACATGCAGCAATGGCATTGACGCTGGTGAACAACAAGCAGATACGTCACAGCTGTCAGACTCCATACTTGAACCAGCTTCACATACTGCCGCTGCTGCTGCCGGCACAAGAATTGGTCATCTACCATTGTCAGTGCATCATGTGCCACTGCAAACACTGCAGTGTGGTGATGTGCACACCGAGTGCAATGAAGCTGGAAACAGTTCGTCTGTTTTACCAAGCAAAACTGAGTTGAGCACAGTTGCAGTGTCTAGTGATAACATTCAGCAGCGGTGCGTGCCGACAGGTACTGCAGACGTTGATATGTGCTCAGAGTCACCAGCAGATAACAATGTGGCACATCTTGACAGATCACGTGCTGATGTAGCAGCAGCTAATGACAACTGTGTGACAAAGTGGTCGGTCAGTGAAGAGGTGCTTATGAGTCAAGTTGATGATACGACGAGTGATGTGGATTCCGAATCAGGTGAGCGACTGGCACCCAGCACGTTTGTATACACCTTGCACCTATAACTTAGGATTACCAACAGTTTGCACTGTGCTAACAATGTACTTGAGGTAATGTTTTCCAGCTATTAAACATTGGATTTTGAAGTTAATGTGATTTTTGAGTACCGTACCTGAATACATTGAATCTACACAGCACTGATATTGCATGATGTTTAATGCAGTATGAAGGTGTATGTGCATTACAGAGTTGTTGTGTCAGCATTATGGCAAAGCCAGAATGGGTGATATGTGAGCTGAAGTTCACATATCTCCATGACTGCGTTTGTTTTGTCGTAAGGTGGATGAAAGTAGAATAAAATGAAAGTTGAAGGTTTACTAGAACTACTGTGTTGAAATTAAGTTATGTGGCTGGCAGTAAATGTAGGTAGCAAACTTTGCTATAATGAATATCTAATGTGAAATGTTCCTGAATAAACTGTTCAATGAGTTTTTCACATTTAGGTCCAGATCTGAAGTTACGACCATATGGCGCTATACAAATGTGTATATTATTATTATTATTATTTACTTCACACCCATTAGGGGTGTGAAGTATTGCAATCAGCAGTGTGTCTGTATGTCTGTGTGCTCACATATCTCAAAGACCACGTGCCCAAATTTCACCGAATTTTCTGTACATATTACGTGTGGCCATGGCCTTTTGAGTAGGCAATGCAGTGTGTTATGTACTGGTTTCGTGTTTAAGTTGATATTTTCACATAATGGAATGAATTGGCCAGAATCAAAGACAACACGTATGTTTCGTCCAGTTTGCAATTTGGCGCCACTGGGGCAAAGTCCGATATTCAACGGCATGTTTACCTATATTTTTTTCAGGAAGTTCATAAATATGACAAACAATGACAGTGACAAACAATTTCTGTGTCAGGTTGGGTGTGGTTTTATCATAGATAAGTCACCCATTCCATAGGCCATTGACTGTCAGTTTGGTCACGATGGACAGTTTTTACCATGCAAAATGGGTAACGTCATGCAGGTGAGTCCTAAATGGCAGGTGATTCTGTGACATTCCATGTTGCTCAGGAGACAAAAGGTGAATGTGAGGTGTGTTTAACTGATGATGTTGATGAGTAGATGTCACGCTGGCATCAGCCATGAGCCGTCGTGCCACACTGACTCCATCAAGCATTGTCTCCACTGAAAGTGAATTTCTTACGACTCAGGTCTGCCAACATTTGTCACTGCTTAAATTGCCTGTAATTTGCTTAGCTGCAGTTGGCATCTACAGGTTACTTAGACGTAAGGCTTATAATGTTATTCTGTTATGCAAAGTTGCGGACAGTTTTTGATCGGCACTATAACATATGTAGACACTTAGTGACCTCATTAGGCATTGCTCGACTGCTCGTTTTCCATTCTGTTATTTTCAGTCGTGCATGTGCTGCTGTGAGTGATATCCTTCTAATTAGGTTTTTTTTCTGTCATGATATTAACCTTTGATGACTATTTTATCATTTCTGTTCATCTTTATTTGTGAAGATTTATTTGCCAGGCTACCTTATACTAAGGAATGGCATATTGGTATAAGAGGCTCAGCTATCGCCAAGAGACCTGCACGACACTCTGTGTCAGTTGACATGTTGTCGTAATGTTGTACAAACAACGCAAACAGATTGCATGTCAATCTGAGGATCATTTTCAGCATCTGCCAGTTTTTATTCAACTGCCTGCATAGTTTTGTACATGCGTTGTTGTAAGAGGTTTTAAACAGCAAAAGTGACCTTCAAGATCACCGGTAATGGTGCCATTTGATAGGCCACATATGATTTCCTATTGGTCTTTCATTACCACTATGTGTCTATCTTGCACCGTTTATGAGATATTATGACTTATTTCCCAAAATTTAAAGAGGTCACTGACCCTGAACACCTCCCTTTCGGGGGTAATCTGTCATGCGTGCACTAGTAATCCTCTGTATCAATCAGCACACAGCATTTGAAGTACCCAGGTTCACCGATTCCAAAGATATGATTGGGGGCCAAAATATAAAAAAGTCACGTGACCCTGACTACGCCCATTAGGGGTTAATTTGTCATCCCAAGGCTAACACTTGATATATTCCATCTGGTACCAAATTTGGCAACTCTCGCTTCAGTTGTTCCCTAGATATGAGTGTGGGTGTCAAAATTGATAATGGTTCATGTGACTATTATCACGCCCCCTTCAGGGGTAGTTTGTCAGGCAAAACCTAGGACTTAATATAGTCTACCTGTGTGCAAAATTTGATGAATCTAGCTTCAGCCGATCCATAGATATCATTGGGGGCCGCAAAATTTAAGTGGGTCACGTGACCCTAACCTCGCCCGTTTCAAAGGTGATTTGTCCTCCATATGCTGGGACTTGAGGTAGCCTACCTGTGTACAAAATTTGATCACTCTAGCTTAAGCCATTCCAGAAATATGGTCGGTGCCCACCGAAATTTGGTGACCTGACTACGCCCCTTTCACGGATGATTTGTCATCCACGTGCTAGCATTTGCTACGATCAACGTGTTTACTAAATTTGAAGTTTCTATCTTCACCCACTATGAAGATAAGAAAAGGGATACAAAGTGTGGTAAATAGGGTCGTCTGGGGTAGTTAAGAGGTCACCCAAGGTCACTGAAAATGAAAATAGCACCATTCGATAGAGCTCATATGAGTTTTTATTAGCATTCTGTGGTAACTTTGTCTTATTCTTGCACCATTTTTGAGATATAGTGAGATATTGGTGGAAATTTGCCAATTTTAATCTTCCCCACCTTTATTTTTTATTATTATTATTATAAACGTTGATGTTTAGGGTGGCATTATCACGCAAAACGTTGCAGATCCACCTAACAAACACTAAACAGTCACGTGTTAACAGTGACACGACTCGGGTATTAGCATCCAAGCCAAAGGATGTCCTGAAGAGTACTGTCGTCATTTGCCGTCAAAAGGCCCCCAGTAAAGGTCGGATTCTTCTATAGCGCTACTTACAGCGGCGACCAGCCGCGCTCTACAATCGTAGGAAGTGGCAATTGATAGGCAAGAGCCAGTGGTGCTGCCGCGCAAATTGCGGCCATCCATTGCACGCGTTAACGTGCAATTTGACCCACGGCATGCAGCTAGCAAACACACCACTGCTCCAATCTACCACACCAGTTTTCACCAGATGGCGCCGCCCGTGCGAGGAAACACACATCCGATTACAGCTTACTACTCAGTTTATCGACCTCAAAAGGATGAAAGGCTGAGTCGACCTGGTGGGCTGGTTACATACCGAAATGAAGTGCCGCCTCCGGGAGTCGAACCCGGACACGTCACCCATCCCAGTACTAACTGGGCTTGACGTAGAGTAACTTCGTTGATACGACCAACGCCGTTACCACTATGCCACGCCACCAACCAGTGACTGTTCATCTCTGATGAAAGACATCAACCCTGGCCGCCTTTTTGTTCAGCAGCCACCCAATAGGGAAAGGGATCGAGAGGCTCATTTAAATTATTACGCCAGCGCCTACAACAGGGGGAGACAACTATCACACCGCAAGACTAAACTAAACCAAATACAACAAAACACCAGAATAAATCTTAACTAAGCAATACAGATAACACAATCATAAACAAAAAACAAACTAAACCCAGGTTCGGTCGCCTCCTACGACCTCTCACCTGTAAACGGATTGGGACTATTCTGGTAGAAAGGGATCGGATGGACAATAGAAGAAAATAAGTAAAGTGAATGAGAAAAGGAAAAAAGGAAAAGCAATAAAGAACAAAAGATGAGGAAGGGAATGGACAAAGGAGGAGCAAAGGCGGAAAGGGGGTACCCCGGCCCCACGCGGGGTGGCGACTGCAGGAACTGCGGCTGGTTGTCAGATGCAAGGTCTCAGCGAGGTACTGTGGCGCTGTACCATGAAGGCATTGGAAAGCCAGAACACAGAGCCAAAACTTTATCCTCTCTGGAACTTTCAACCAATGGAGTTTACAGTATTTGGCTCCCCCATTGGTATTTCGCCCAGATCTTTGGCATCAGCAAACTAGATTCCCTGGGCTATCATACAGTTTTGTTTGCGTGATTCTAGGTTTAGTCATCTTAGTACAACACTGACTTGTGACATTCAGACGGACACACGATGACAGCAAGTACCGTGCTAGCATAACGTCGCTCGAGTAAACATTGCAGAACTACTAAATAGTCACATTTTGCACTTATTTGTGCACTGTCCTTTGTAATTGTAAATGATTTGGTGGTTGCTGAAATAGGCATGTTACTGCCATAATGTTGTATGGGCATGTAGATGTGGTAATTGAGTGCTGAGTTCACAAGGCTATCGATCAAATTTTTTCTTTAGAACTCAACATATCCCTAATATTCCATTTCATTGCATTATTGTTACGCACGACATGAACTTTACAGTGTGACGCATTATGACGTCATCAGTCTGTTAAATAACTACATTATAGAGTATTCTTTGGAGTTTTCATTGGTACAAAACGTATAAAAATCCACCAAGGAGTTATAGTGAAAAATAAAGTGACACGTTTTATGGCTTAAGGTGTACTTTGATTTCTGCATGGTGTGATCCAAGAGAATTAATTTTTTTGATTGTGCAGGTGAAGCACAACTTGGAAGAGGAAGTTGAGAATATAGAAACGGAGATTGTGAAGTTGAGAGCTCAGCTTGAAGGAGATAATGATTTTGAAGAAACAAAAATGTCAGCCGAAGAAAGTGTCGCAGAAGATGAAGCTTGGTGTGAGAATGTAGTGTCTGTGGCAGCTGCTTCACAAGACAGGTTGTCTGATTTGTCTCAGAAGTCTGCATGTCACAGTTCTTTGCAAGAACATATGCATGGTTCATTTGAATTTAAAAATGTGGGTAGCGACTGGTCAGTGCAGCATGAAATAGGCAGAAACGTATCACAAACACATGGAGAAACTTTGACATTTCATCCACCTTGTGTTGTCACTGATGCGATGTCGGCAGATAATGATGTGATATCCTGCAGATTGTTCTCAGAAACCAATGAAACTGTTTTACCTGACCAGAGTGCTCGCCTTTTAGTAACTCAGCAAGAAGCGGTGTCGAATTTCGTAAAAGAGGAGTTGGCAACGTGTGAAGCTGAAGATTGGCCTGAATTTTCTGCCAACACAATGAATATGTTGTTTAAGGGAGATGCGGTGATGCCACCGCATGTCACAACTGACAGACAGTCTGTGGATGAGAACACATTGTCAGGCTGCGTGTCATTGGTGGATGATGTTGGTGACAGGTCAGCATGTGATTACAAGCAAGGACCTATTGACAAGTCCGTAGTGAATTCTTTAGTTGGAGACAGTGACTGTGCTGTTCCACTGGTTGATGAGCTGACAGTGAATACAAGCTGCATTCAGTCGGCACATACCAATAGCATTGACCATGATACTCTCTCTGCTATTCCAGATTCTTTGGATGGGATTTCAGCAGCTTGTGATGCTGCTGCTGATGATAAGGATAGCTGTGTGTCCTGTGAGGACATTGTTATTCCTGACAGTGAAGATGACCTGTTTTGTAGTCCGCACAATGGACATTTTGATCATACTGCTTTGGCGTCTCATCATGATGAGTCAAAACATGTTAACAAGACAGTTACTGTTTCAGACATTTCCAGTGATGTGCTCAATCAGTCTGATGCAATGCTGGTGAACGTGTCACATGCACATAGCTCAGAAACAATAGATGACTCTAATGTTGACTGTTGGGCTGAGAATGTGAAGCAAGAAGTGCAAAGAAGTAAGACGTATGGCAGAAAGAACAGTGACAGTATATCTCGATGCAATAGACTTTCAAATCAGGCAAATCATGTATGTGTGTCCGATACAGTTAATGCTGATATAATAAAGCATGCAGATTGCTTGTCTGAGGAGTCTCATTTGTCTAGCAGCGATGAAACTTTTCATGCTGCGATTGAACTGCGTCAACCCCCAACATTGTCTGTTGTGCCAGAACAACTTCCAAAACGGCCACATTGGACACTTGTTGTGTCAGGCATCAGTCAAGCGTTGGATCAGGTTATATATTGCCTTCAGCTAATAGCAGATTTTGTTGCTTATTCTTGCACAACTTTCACTGCTAAGCTCATTCTGTGCAAGCATAGTATATGACATATACTGTCACAATTCTGTCTTCTGTTTGTTATGCTCATGTATCTTGCCTAATTGGCTAAAACCATCATCACATTTACTGTGTAATTTAATAGCGTGCAGCTATGTGCAAATATGAGTATATAAACTAGATGCAGTGGAAAGTGTAATGGTCACAGGCTACAAATATCTGTTGAGTTATAAAGCACCATTATGTTTGTTGTAAGTCGATGTTAACAAGATTTGAACTGTGTCTGACTCTTACTATCTTTGTGAATCGCATCTGCTTGTCTGGTTTTGAGAAAGTTAGTGATAAATTAAAAGTAACATAAGAATGATGTTAATTGTAGCCATGTGTTGACGAACTGGTCAAGAAGCTTGGTTGTAGATTCTTGCCAAGATTCTCCTATGGCACAACCCATGTACTTCTACAAACAGGTACTTGTTTGTCTTAGTTATGGGCAGTTTTATAATCTTTTTGACTATACAGTGCCTGGCCATGTCAAGTGTTAGCCTTGGATTGGCATTGGCAAACTATGGTCACATGGGTGTAGTCAAGGTGTCATGGCCCCTTTTAAATTTTAGGACCCCCATATAACCTTTGGAATGGGTGAAGCTCGACACTTCAAATTTGGTACACAAAATGATGTTGGTGAATAGTAGTGTGTGTGTGTGATAGATTACTGTCAAATGGGATCTGTTCAAGGTTGCATGACATTTTTAAATTTTGTAAAATAACTGATAATGTCTCAGAAATGGTGTAAAACAGAGACATACACCGTGTACCAAATAATCTGTCCACCTTTTTTTTTGCATAACTGTCAAAATTGACCAATTTTAATGATTTTGGTATGTGACATCTTGAGAAAATTTGACATCAAAAGCTTAGAAATTTGCCCACCTTACCTGTCAGCTGTAGCCATTTTACCTTGGGGAAATCTAAAAAAGTCATTTTCAACAATACTACTAATACATACTTTTCATTATTTCATTATTTCAAAAGATACATCAGATCCTACTAGTTACCGGCCCATTGCTCTTACCAGCTGTGTTTGCAAAGTCATGGAACGTATGGTCAACAACAGACTTGTCTGGTATCTAGAAAGAAACAAGTTAATCACTCC
>Ga0209780_1000533_pt1 | contig 20727 bp, 21 predicted proteins | sample WorMetexBAHAMAS2_FD_187384 | JGI IMG/M metagenome (GOLD analysis project Ga0209780, IMG submission 187384) | Marine gutless worms symbiont microbial communities from Max Planck institute for Marine Microbiology, Germany - Inanidrilus exumae... | ecosystem: Host-associated > Annelida > Digestive...
CTGTTGTGCATGGGGAGCCGTGTGATGGGAAACTATCACGCACGGTTCTGTAGCAGAGGGGCTTTATAGTGATATAGAGACTCGACTGTAACTTATATAAAGTTGCACATCATGTTGTATTACAAAAAAAATTTTTGATGAGTTAAATTGGAGTACAAGGGGAACGTTCCTGACAATTCAAATCTGTCTGGCTCTCTTTTTCGGACAGTGATTCTTCTGCTGCGAAAACTGTATGTTCTACGAAAACGATAGGTTTTCTCAAACATTGATCGCCTGAAAGCACACCTCGGATTACAGTAAATTTGACAACCCCTTTATTCGGACAGCCAGTTGCTGCTTCATATTCTTCAGGGTCAAAAGTATCACCCGGTTCCGCAAAATCGAATAGGTGGCAAGGTGGGTTGGTGCTAACTAGTTCGGTAACTAAATAAAAACCTTTCTGAGCCGTTTTTTTCAGTTTTTCTGCTAATTCCTTTGATAATTTCAGTTGAGATAACAGCGTTTTGCCGTGTGATTTAAAGAAAGTCTCAAATTCAACCAACGGCTGCTTGTTTACCAAACGTCGAAATTGCACTCTATAAGCCTTGACTAAAATAGTCTCTGATAACTGCATTTTAATCTCGGCATTGAAAAGAGCGAATTTAGCGTCGTCTTGTAATTCCTCATCTCGTTGACGAATATAGCCAAAAATGTCATCGGTGATGATCTCAAGTGCTTGCCCCGTACAAAAATCCCAATAGTCATTTGCGATTTTGTAATTGTCACGCTTTTCATAGTCACCAAGGGACTCGGCCTGTTTTTCTTTGATGCTCGCAAACTTGGCAGGATTGTTGTACTCTGAAGTGCAAGGTTCGTCAGCCGTTTTATAAGGCACATTTTCTTCTGTGAATGATACTCTTGGGTTTACGTTCTCAGGAGTAATACCCAATTTGGGTAAGAGTTCATTATTAAACCACAGTTTATCATTCGCCTTCTTCCAATGAGTGCGGACTCTCTCAATTCCGTCTTCAACCCTGCCCCGTTCATGCCTCGTTTGTTCGGCGATGGGGTTTTTACGCTTCTTGAACTCTTCTTCTTTCTTGTCTGTCAAATGAGTAGAAGCGGCTAATATTTCCATTGTTTTCAACATAGCATCCTGTGAAACCTGTTCGTTTTCCGGCTCAAGTTCTGGAGGGAGCAAATTTCTCATCTCCTCGTAGGAAGCTCCCCCGATACCACGTAAAATGGCTAAACTGTAATCGTCAACACGCGACCATGGTAATGACTTTCTCCCACCTAACCAAGCCAAAAAGTCTTTCGCAAGCCACAACATATCAGCTTCAATGTTTGCCTCTTTATTCTGAAGCCCTCTCTTAAGAGCACGCACCTGTGTTTGCACACCATAATCACTTTCAACTAGGTCGCCAGAACGTAAGCGCGTTTCTGTTTCAGTCCGAAGAGGACCAGGTGGCAGATCGGCTAAAATATTATCCAAATCGTAATAATTTGGAAAATTTGCGATTTCTTGCCTAGCAAACTCTAAAATTTCTAGAGAGAAAAGCACCCGATTCCATATATCATTGGCATGTTGTTTTGACAACTGTATTTGAATTTGCTGCTGAGTCTGAGTCATAATATCTCCTTTTTGAGTCTGGAAAAAAGAACATAAGGATTTTGATTACCAATCACCAAGATAATCAAGAAATCGCATTAACCAACGTCGTCCCATACGACCGCTCATGGCTGCACTCACTGAAATTTGGGCCGCTACAGAGGAAGCGTTCGTTTCTTGATAATAGCTTTCCTTTGTTGAATCGCCATGACGCGGACATCCCCAACGCCAGCGACTAAAGTGGTCTTCTATACCACAAGAATCACACTTAAGGTCAGCATAATCAGAAACTTTTAGTACACCACCGCAATTACTATGATACCAAGACGTTGCTGGCCCTGGACTCAAGCCTTTTGCTATACAGGCAGGACATGCCATTACCAACTTTGCCCATGATGCCATTTATATACCCCCTTGAAACTACCATTCGCCAAGATTATCAAGAAACTTCATTAACCATTTTTTGCCCATGGTTGGCGTAATTGCCGCCGCAACGGAAATTTGTGCCGCAATTGCTGAAGCATTGGTTGGTCGATAGTAATCTTGTTTTGTCGGATCACCATGCTTAGGACACCCCCAACGCCAATTTTGAATATGGGATTGAGTATCACAACTAGTGCATTTCAATTCTGCAAGATCAGATATCTTCATTTTGCCACCACAGGAAGCATGTACCCACATGGTAGCGGGTCCTGCTTCATCCCCCTGAGCAACACAGGCAGGACAACCCATTTTTAACTTAGCCCAATTGGCCATAATAACCTCCTTTATAAAGTACGTTCTACCACAGTTGCTTTAATGGTTTTAACAGCCCTTTCAAACAAACTATCGTCTATAATCTCACTGTTTGAAAACCATCCTTGATTTAACATAACTAGCCTGCATCGATTAAGGACATAAATCAGTTCACCTGAAGAAAGATGTCCAAAATTTTCTATGAAATAGGCCAATTGTTCATCTTTAACCTGTGGTAGATATTTTAATAACAGTTGTTTTTGTTCTTCCTCAACCAGAGATGAAATCTGGATCAGATGATCTATCCGCCCTAGCTGAAAGAATCCTGGGGGAACGGTTCTCTCACTTTCCGCAGTAAGAATTGTATAAACATGGTTTGTGCTAGCTATCTCATCAAAAAAGTTTTCCATTGCTGCAACCAACCGGCTATTCCGAGTAATTTCCTCTATATCATGCAAAAGAAGAATACAAGGACTACTAGCGTAAGCAAGTTGTTTCAAACGAAAAAATGCATTTTCAATGCCTTCATGCCGAGAAATGAAACGCAGTAAATTTATATCAAGACAACGAATTCCCAGTCGTTTTGCTAATGCATACACCAATGTTTTACGTCCGGAACCTCTGGAGCCCACTAAGAGAATTTTTCCCACACAAAAAGATTCATAATTAAAATTTTCTGCATGACGAAAAGGTAATTCAATGGCTTCAATCAACGCTTCTTTTTCTGTCTTCAAACCAACCAGATCATTTTCCCAATCAACATTAGGTATATCACTTTCTACATCACGTAATGTAGAAGGCACAAAATCTTTGATAGCACTCAGAAAATGTTCATGATTAACTTGAATGGCAATGTTTTTTGCAGAGACTTGCCCATTTTCCCATTGCACAAGCTCATTTAAAGCTCGAATACCAGCTTCACGGCAAATGGCCTATAAATCAGCCCCCACGTAAGCATGGGTTGACTTCGCGATAGCTTTCAAATCGACATCATTGGCTAACTTCATGCGGCGCACATGTATTTTCAAAATTTCATAACGCGCTTTTTCATTAGGTATGCCGATTGTAACCTCTCTATCAAATCTGCCAGGCCTCCGAAATGCCGGATCAATAGCATCTGGGCGATTCGTAGCTGCAATAACCACCACTCTCCCATCGTCATCTACACCATCAAGTAAGGGTAAAAACTGCCCGACTAGACGTCTTGAAAAATCTTCTTGTGCAAAATCGCGCCGTACTGCAAGCGCATCTATTTCATCAATGAAAATAATGGCTCGTTCCGCTTGTTCAGCCTCTTCAAAAATTGAGCGTAATTTTTCTTCTGAACGCCCCACAAATTCTGAGAATAATTCAGACGCATTGAGCTTGATAAACTTAGCCTTAGTGGTTTGGGCAACCGCCCGGGCAATGAGTGTTTTACCGGTACCAGGCGGCCCCTCAAGTAAAATCCCTTTACTTGGACGGATACCAAGTTGAGCAAATTCTGTAGAAAAATTAAAAGGTAACTCAACCACTTCACGCACCATCCGAATTTGTTCTTCAAGCCCGCCAACCAAACTAAAACCTTTTAATTCATCTTGCTCTTCTTCACGATGGCCTAAATTAACGATATTGACTTCAATTTCTTCTTCGTTAGATGGCATAAGAGCCGGCAAATCATCAGCAGAGAATGGCTCTTGTAAAGCCAAGTCTTTCACACGAAAAACAGTTTGGACTATTTCTTTATTCGCTAATTGAACTGGCATCGTTAAAAGAAAATGGCGAACAATTGGAAAAGAAATATTTATCGTCATATTAATAAAATATGAACGCCGAGACGCAAGAGAACGCTCTTTAGGAAAAAGCTTTTCCAAGGTGATTGAAGTAATGGTATTTGCTTGTTCAACAGACCATTTTTTTACATTGACTTCCTCATTTGTTGTTTGTAAATCGGGTAAATTAACAGCAATTTGTTCAGGGATAAGAATCTCATCTTCAGTGACTTCGGATGAGGTGTAAACAGATTGCCATATAAAATTCACACCGTTTTTTATTTGCAAGAAACGGCGCGTTTCATCATAATCGTGAGCATTGATTCCAAGTGTTTTACAATTATTGGCTGAAATGAAAACCGTTGTAGGATTAGCCAATTCCTCGATTATTCTTGCTCTAAGTTTCATCATTTCCTTTCCCAACGTTATTCTGGTTTCAAACTTTTCCCTGCTATTTTCTCAAACAGAGCTTTTGCCTCGGGAAATAAGCCGGAAAAACGATTCAATCCTGTGTCAAGATCACCACGATGATGTATATGTTTTAGAGGGTCTTCTACTAACTGAGTTGTCCCCCCCTGTACATTTGGCGTTTTCACTTCTGCATCATCATCATCACTGGAAAATTGACCTGATTCTCCACTTAAGCACTTTAGTAAGATCAAAGCCAGCTCATCAACACGCGATTTTTCGGGGCTAGTTCTACCCGCTAACCATCCCTTTAGATCTTCTGCAAAGCTTTGCATATTAGTCTTGATTGGTGCTTTTGCTTTTTCCAAAGCCAATAATTGGATCTCAAATTCTGATTCTATATCAGAGGCGGATTGCGTTGGTTTCTCACGATCTGGATGCATGTCATGGCATAAAGTTGTCCTTTGGGCACATGAGCCCGTTGCCATTTCTACTCGTTCTAAAACGCACAAGGTTCTGCACCAAACTGAATCTACGATCTTGACGATGTTTTGGTTATCTTGAGACATATAGCGTCGTACCTCCTCTCAACATGTTGAACGTTTAAAATAACGTACAACGTATAATAATTATGTGTTACGTTGTACGTAATATTTTAGACAAAAAAATTTACGGTTTAATAATGACAAATCATTTATTTAAAAAAAAGCATCATACCCACAAAGGGCTTAAGTCTCTGGTAAGTTGAAACTCATGTGTCGGCAAAAGTTTCAAAAAACTTTTGCCGGCGAAAGACAAAAGATTAAACGTAATCCCTAGAAACCAATGGAGGTAAATCGCCTGTTTTTACCCATATATTTTATGAGCCAATCAAAACTAAATCTTCAAGCAAAGGGATTCAACCTATTTTATTATGGCTTTTAGGCATGGACTGATTATCGAACTAACTCATTGATTTTTAATACCTCCATCGGTTTGTAGGGACTAGCCCAAAAAGAGACAATAAAAAAAACTCAAATGTTTCATGACTTGCCAAAGCAGCGACATGAATTTATCACTTAGTCGTATAGTAACGGCTCACGACGATATTGATCCGAGTTTTGACATTAAATTTATCACTTACGGGTAGATTAATGGTTTGACTGTGTTTAGAGCTCTCGAATTCGGTTTTACATATAATCTCTGACGGCTCACAACGGAATTGATCCGAGTTTTGACATTTGAGGTTAAATTATCACGGGTAGATTAACGGTTTTACTGTGTTTAGCTCATGTGGGGTGAATTAAGCGGAGCGTATCCACATGTCGCATCGGTCACTCATTGATTTTGACGCCACCAATTATACACATCGAATCGCGCCTGCAGTACGGTCTGAAGTGACTTTTTTGAGGTTTCAGACCGTAGACTTTAAAAAAGAATCTTGCTAAAATAAAAAATTTTTGCCATAAATTCAAAATATCCAAGCGTCCGCGAACAACCTGTTTTACGCGGATATAACTGGACGATTTAAATTTGCATTTGTTGCTGTGTACATACTAATTTATCGGAAATTTACATTAAAATTCATGGTTCGGCACTTATATCCAGAGACTTAAATTTGAATCAATTCAACTATGAATAGCAGCGAAAAAGAGAAAAATCAGCGAGAGGAAAAAAAAGAATATGCGACAAAATGAGATTCCAATAGGCGGGTACGAGGCTGACCGACTGGGTGTCAGGATGGGAGAACTTGGCTTGACTCAACAACAACTAGCAGAGCAAGCAGAAATTGATTTGTCGCGTCTATCGAAGATATTGTCACTAAAGAAGACAGAGAATGTCACTAAAGAAAAATTTGATAAGATTCTGGAAGTATTGGGCGTTGGTATTGAATATGTTTTCGAAGAGCTTCCTGATGCATACAATGAGAGTAATTATCTTGAAAAGCAATATGGTCTCTTTGAGAAGGCAGTAAATAAAATATGCCCTGACTGTTTAGATAAACTGGCTAATGTTGGAAAAACACTAATACATGTACACAAATTCGCATATACAACCATAATAGACAAAATTTCTGCTGAATACCCATTCGTAAATTCCTTCTTTAATGGAGGAGTAGTTTTTTCAACGATACCGCAAACCGGATATTGGAAAAGATTTCATACTACACCAGAGAAGTTGCACGATTGTTATGTGAAATTTGTAATTAAACCCAAAAAAGAAAATTCTGTATTTAAAATATCTTACACATTGGGATACATAACGGAAAAGCTTCCCTTTAACATTCCAACTAGCATCAGAATAACCTATGGCGAAATAAAACAAGAGAAAAATAGGTGTACTGTAATTCAATATTACAATAACCCATCAAAATACCAAGTAAATAAATTGGAGCAAATAGAAGTATTTACTTGGATAGACAAAGCAGAACATTACTTTGTCATAAATTGTGACAATGATTTTGATTTGGAATATGATCTAAAGACAAAGTATAACAAAAATCAAGTTAGCGAATATTTTGTTGGTTTAAATTGCGTGATATTTCAAAGGCATCCTCAATTTCATCGGGACAAAGTAGGCGATACTCCTTCAGACGAGGTTCGTTTTTTTTGGACAAATGACGAGTTTTTGGACTTTAATCCGGAAATTAAAAACAAAATATAGAAGATGCTGGCAGCGTTATAATTGTTGCTATTGCCTTGGAAAGTAGTGGTAGTAGGGCGTAAATGCGAATAGCTAGGATGTTCCATAAATAAAACTATTATAAAGGATAAAAAAATGAAATATCGAGTCCTAATTGAGCAAGATGAAGAAGGTATGTTTGTGGTTCAAGCGCCCTCCTTACCAGGATGTATTTCGCAAGGTAAAACTAGAAAAGAAGCACTACAGAATATTCAAGAAGCGGTTGCCGTATATTTAGAAAGTTTACGGGCACATAATGAGCCGATTCCGCCCCCAATTTATGAAGAAGTTGTTGAGGTGATGGCATGAGCGGTTTGCCCCGTATTTCCGGGCGTAAAGTCGTTCAAGCCTTAAGCAAAATTGGCTACAAAAGGGACAGGCAAAAGGGTAGCCACATTATTTTGCGACAAACTGAATCTCCTCATCGACGACTTGTGGTGCCCGATCATAACGAAGTTGCTAAAGGCACTCTCCGTGCGATCATCAACCAGGCTGGTTTTACAATGGCAGAATTTATTGAACTGTTATGATGTCGGACGGGGTTTGCAATCCCCTAGGGCGCAAATTGATAGATAGATTAATCAGGTTCATCTGCAAGAGTGTTTGCAACTCGTTTCGAGGCAAAAAACTTTTGCTGGCAAATCCAAATTTGTTTATTATTAAACATCAGCTATCAAGTTGCGCCCAATTTTCCCTTTCAACAAAAAGTTCAGGGAGATAATTCAAAAGCGCCATATGCTTATCGTTTGTTACCAAAACCAGATGATATCTTTTAGCTGTGGAGGCGATCAACAAGTCTATATCAGGCATTTTTTTTCCTACTTTTCGTAGCTGTGCTTTGGCTTCACCGAAAAACTGCCAAACCTCCCTGTCTATTAAAAGAGGGGGAAAAACTTCAATAAACGCTTTGAGTTCCTGTAGATTGGCTTTTCTATGCTCTGAATATTCTGCGCCGTATATGAGTTCTCCTAAAGTCGCCTCACTTATATGAATAACTGCATCCATTCGAGATGAAACCGCTTGAATCGTATTTTTTTCCAACTGAGATTGCTTATTTTCTGATTTTCCTTTGGCATTGAGAATATAGGCGCAGTGATTGATATCTAAAAGATATCCTTCTGTTTCTTTTGTCATTTTGAGCCCCAAGGAAGTGGTTCTTCTTTGTCAATCCGAGAAGATACTATTGAATGCAATATATCATCCCATTCCCCAGTACCGGTTTGGATAGCCGAAAAATATATTTTTCTTTTTTGAAAAAGTTCCGTTGTGACTGTTTTTCTATTTAATGAAATAGTAAATTGAGAAAATACCTGATAAAAATCTTTCCGACATATTTGGGTCAATTCTTCTTCGGAAATATAACCATCTTCATAGATTTGGAGGATAGCGCGCTCTGCTAATCTATTTTGGTATCCAAATGGTATCTTATCTAAAGATGCCGGTGGAATTTCGAGTATCAATTTCATTTTCCAATACCTCCTAAAACTTGTCAAAAAACCAGACTTATAGCTAAAAACTAACCAGGTTGGTACCGCCAACTGGCGATTACAACGCACAACAGAGCCTTGATAATATTTTTGCATTTTTAACGCAAACTGAACATGCAGTGAATTCATGTTGAGTGGCATTTCGTTACCACACGATAGTGAGTCACTTAGCTTGCTAAAACTTCAAAGCGGCGGATATGCCTTCAAACATGACTGGTTTCAAGAAGATTTTCGGGCGAAAATTGAGCAATCAAGGCAAGAATAATTCCCCAAGCCAAAATCCTATAGTACTTCAGATAAAGATTTTGGCCAAAAACATCCGATGTTTGCCAAACATCGGATGTTTAACTTGAAAATATTTTCCTGAAAAGTTGCAGTACGGTAAAATTTACGGAAACCAGCATTCTCGTTCCCATTTTCAGCGTAGTCGCTCAGCAGAATAAGGCGGTTCCCGATCATGTCGGTGCATTCGATAATCGACAAAATCAGCCATTTTATCAAAGTGCATAAACGGATTCCCCTCTAACTGTTCTCCCATCGTAGAAGAAGATTGAATAGCATAATTATGTCCAGGATGTATAATTGTCTGAGCGGGCAACTCGGTACCTAGTTTTTTCAAAGAATGATACATCTGCTCAGGATCGCCGCCACTCAAGTCACAACGCCCACAGCCAAATATAAACAAAGTGTCGCCCGCTATTAAATGCCCATCACAATAGTAACAAGCAGAACCAGGCGTATGTCCAGGCGTATGCAAAATTTCAATTTCGGTTTTGCCGATCTGAATTATATCGCCGCCATGATGTAGGGTGGGTTTACTCAATTTATTTCCCCAAAAATGCGCCTCGGCTTTTAACAAATGAATTTGGGCATCATAAGTATCTAATATTTCACTTAATCCATTAGTATGATCATGATGACTATGGGTGAGTAAAATGTCGGTAATTCGGAACCCTTGCTGTTTGGCAAGGGCAATCACTTTAGGAACTTCCCAAGCCGGATCGACTATGGCTGCCCTTTCTGAACTATGGTCTTGAATGATATAGATAAAATTTTCCATGGGACCTAATTCTAGGGCGTGAATACTTTTCATAATCGTTTTACCTCTATGAGCGTACGCAAGCTGATCCATAATTTGCGTAAAGGAGTTAAATAAATACGATGCTTGAATAATTGAAAACCATCGTTTTCCATCTCTTGCAAAGTGGCTAACGCCAATCGAGCCTGAATTAAACCACTACGTTGACTATAACGATCTTTTTTATATAAATATTGGAAAGCATTACGATAATAATAACGAATGCGAGTCGCTTGATAAGCGAAAAGGGCTTGTATAGATTCATCAAATTGACAATTCAACAAGCTTTGTTCAGAAACTTTGAATCGCATCAATTCTTCTTGTGGAATATAAAGCCGCCCTTTAAGAACATCACGACGTATTTCACGCAATAGAGAAGTTAGTTCTAAGGCAATGCCTAATTGTTCTGCATATTTGAGAGTCATTTCATTTTGATAACCCAGTACATGCGTGCTGAGCAGATTCAACACACTACGGGTGTGTTTACAATAATCTTCTAACTCATCAAAAGTCGCATAACGAGTGAGCTTTGAATCGACTATGAAACCTTCTATGATTTCTTGAAAATAATGCTCCGCCAACTGATGGTGGCGAATAATTTCACTTAAAGCTTGGCAAACGGGATGATGCGGTTTACCAACAAAAGTTTGAGCAATTTCTTGTTGCCACCATTGGAATTTTATCTGCATTACGTTGCCGTCGTGGCATTCATGTCGAATATTGCTAATTTCACCAAAAAAAGCATGTAAAGCAAGCAAAGTATCGCGCTGCGCTAAGGGTAGAAAACGTAGGCTATAATACAAATTCGAGCCTTGGCGAAGCACTTTTTTTTTGCAATATTGTTGAGGTGTCATGGAACCCGACTAATTAATTAATAAATAGATTGATCGATCCATGATAACAAATCCAAGGGTTTTTGAAGCATTCCGGTTGCGCCCCACTCCGTTGGCGTTTCTTGGGCACCTATATAGCCATATAAAGCCACCAAGGTACGCATACCCGCCCGTTGCCCCGCCTCAACATCGCGCGAGGCATCACCAATGTAGATAGATTGCTCTGGCGTACTGTTTGCGAGTTGACAAGCATGTAACAAGGGAGCGGGATCTGGTTTACGCCGTGGCAAAGTATCGCCGCTAACGTTACACACGCTGCGGCTTGCCAAGCCTAACTTTTGCAATAATGGCTCCGTTAGCCAAGCCGATTTATTCGTCACCACACCCCACTGTATTCCCTGATTTTCTAAGCTTTCTAACACCTCAGCCATGCCATCAAACAAGCGCGTTTGATCGGCAATGTGATCAGCATAAACCGTTAAAAAACGTTGTCGCAAGGACTCAAATGCGGGATCATCATTTTCGTAATTTAATTGAAAACCATTTTTAATCATGGTGTTACCCCCATGAGAAACCCAAGGACGAATTTGCTCAAAAGGTAGAGGCGCCCGTTTTTGTTCAACTAACACGGTATTGAGTGCGAAAGCTAAATCGGGAGCCGTGTCTAATAGGGTGCCATCTAAGTCAAATAACACCGTATTCAGGGAATGATTATTCATAAATGCGTTGTGTCTGGATCAAATAATTGACAGAGACATCTCGCCCTAAGGCGTAATGCTTGGTAAAAGGATTATAGCTCATACCGCTGATGTTTTTTATATCGCCGCCAGCACTGCGTATCCACCGCGCTAATTCTGCTGGACGAATGAATTTAGCATAATCATGCGTGCCTTGCGGCAAAAGTTGAAGAATATATTCTGCGCCAATAATAGCAAATAAATAAGATTTGGGATTACGATTAATGGTAGAAAAAAACACAAATCCGTCTGGCTTAACTAAACGATGACAGGCAGTGACGACTGAAGCAGGCTCAGGGACGTGTTCAAGCATTTCCATGCAGGTGACAACATCAAAATGCGCCGGATGCTCAACGGCTAACTGTTCGACAGTCGTGCATTGATAATCAATTTTAAGTCCGGATTCATGCAAATGTAATTTTGCCACATTCAATGGGGCTTCTCCCATATCAATACCAGCGACATTGGCACCGCGCTGCGCCATGCTTTCACTCAAAATGCCGCCGCCGCAGCCAACATCTAAGATGTTTTTACCAGCCAAGCCGCCAACACCTTGTTCAATATAATTCAGTCGCAGCGGATTAATGTCATGTAATGGTTTAAATTCACTATCTTTATCCCACCAACGGGAGGCTAATATATTAAATTTAGCCACTTCTTGTTGATCAACATTGATGTTCATGCGAAGAGTACCGTGTTTTTGTGATTTAAACTGACTTTAATGGGGATACTTTGTGACAAGTCAAAGGGAGTGCTTGCGTCGTAGGGCAGACGCGATTAAAAAAATCCCATTTCTTTGTTGTTTCGGGAATGAGGTACGATTTCCCGAAACTATGATATGATTTGTTGTTTCGGGAATGAGGTGCGATTTCCCGAAACTATGATATTATTTATTTGATTTGTTGTTTCGGGAATGAGGTGCGATTTCCCGAAACCCTGAGAAAATTTGTGAAAAAGATTTGTTTGTTGTTTAGTGACTGGGGTGCGATTTCCTCCCGTAGGGAGCTTTCTGATATTATTTATTGGGTTTCGGGAAATCCGCTTTGCTCCATTCCTGAAACAATTAAAAAAGGAGCCTATTTGTTGTTTCGGGAATGAGCTACGATTTCCCGAAACTCTGGTATTATTTATTAGGTTTCGGGAAATCCGCCTTGCTCCATTCCCGAAACAATTAAAAAAGGAGCCTATTTGTTGTTTCGGGAATGAGCTACGATTTCCCGAAACTCTGGTATTATTTATTAGGTTTCGGGAAATCCGCCTTGCTCCATTCCCGAAACAATTAAATGCGATCAAAAAATTCTATTTCTTTAAGAAGAAATATTGTAAAATTGGTGAAAAAGGTAACCATCAGATTAAAAGGAGCCAATTATGAGACATTTTTGCTCTTACGGACCAGTCGATTGTCAGGCGCATTTTTGTGTCCAACGCCAAGCACTGATTGCGGAAGGGGCTCGGCAGCTCATTGGTAGCCCAGAGGAAGAAAGTGGTCATTACTTTACAATTTGGGCACCACGTCAAACGGGCAAAACTTGGCTGATGAGACAATTAGAACAAGCCATAGAACGGCAATACCCGGAGGAATTTACCGTTTTTAATTTCTCACTGGGTGGATTGAGAGGGATGAGTTTTACTCCTTCTGAAAATTCTGAATTTCCAAAGACGTTTGGTGAGCTACTTAAGGAAAAACTACCCAGCAAACCTTTTGTTTCGAGCTGGAAAAAATTTCGTGAGTTATTTTCAAGAACCGAGGGATTATGGGATCGTCCGCTCATTTTGTTGATAGATGAAGTCGATACCATTCCACTCGCTTTGATAGATTTGATGGTCGCTCAATTTCGGGAATTGTACCTTGATCGTAAAAACAACTGGTTGCACGGACTGGCACTGGTTGGTGTTCGAGCAGTATTAGGTCTTGAAAGTCAACGGGGCTCTCCGTTTAACGTTCAAAGATCATTGAAAGTGCCCAATTTAAGCCAAGATGAAGTCAAAGAGCTTTACCAGCAATATCAAAATGAAAGTGGGCAGCCTATTGAGCCCGCAGTTGTTGATGCCATTTACGAAAATACGAGGGGACAACCTGGGCTAGTTTCCTGGTTTGGGGAATTGCTCACTGAAAAGTATAACCCTGGTACAGATAAAACTCTTAATATGGATGACTGGAAAAAAGTATCGCATTTGGCTAGATCAAGAGAGCCTAATAATACCCTATTAAATCTGATCGCTAAGACAAAAGAGCCGGCTTCTCAAAAATTTTTGGCCACACTTTTTACGACTTCGAATATACCCTTCTTTTTTCGCAATGCCCAGCACAATTATCTTTACCTTCATGGTATTATAGAACCGACTCTCGAGACGACTTCAAGTGGTGATTTGCAAGATGTTTGCCGTTTTACTTCTCCGTTTGTTCAACGGTGTATTTATGATGCGCTGAGCGATGAACTGATAGGTAAAGAGTCGCCGATTTTGACGTTGGCACCATTGGATGATCTTGCTGACGTTTTTAAGGGCACTTTTTTAAATCTACCCGCCTTGCTTGAACGGTATAAGGATTATCTGGCTCGCCTAGCCGCTCTTGATATTAATCCTTGGAAGGAGCAGCCTCGCAGACAAACTGATCTGAAGCTAACAGAGGCGGTTGGACAATTTCATTTGTTTAGCTGGCTCAGGGATGCTGTGTCCGAGCGTTGTATAGTGAGTCCAGAATTTCCGACTGGCAATGGCAAAGTTGACCTCCATCTTCGGTGCGGCAAACGACAGGGCATTATCGAAGTCAAAAGCTTTGTCAAAAGCTATCAAATTAAGTTGGATCGGGAGCAAGCTGCTGATTATGCCAGGGGTTTGGGTATTGATAGCGTTACCATTGCGCTATTTATTCCGGTGCTTGAGGAGGCGGTGCTTGAAAAATTGTCAACGGTTGAGGTGGTTGGTGGGGTTGAGGTGAGTGTTGTTGCCATTGGGTGGGTTTGATAAAGGCGGGCAACGCGCAAAAAGCAAAAAGACGTTGCCCACCCTACAAATCTGCCGGACGGAGTGTCCTGCACGAGGGCGTCGTTAGTGAGTACAGCGAATGCAGGACAACGAATATCAATAAGCTCATCCTTGGAGACCCTGGTGAGGCGCAACGAACCTAAATCACGCTTGGTGCTTGCGGATCGTATGTCTTGCCCGATTGATTATTCGTTGTCTACCATTCGCTGTACTCACCAATGGAACACTCGCTTCATGTCAATTGCTTATTAATTCAATTAGCTCGCTAAAATAGCTGATGTAAGAAAAACTTGACATTTACAGCGAAAGGATTTTAAATATTTTTTAATTTCATAGCCATGAGTTTTAATGTGTTTTGCAATATCTCCTATAATTCGTGGTTCGGAACTTAGGAAGAAGATTAAATCTTTTGCTTAATTCATTAAAATTGGAGGAATGCTTATGTACAGAGAGACTCTACACAACCGCGCAGCCTTCGGCAAAGCCGTCGTTCTGAGCATGTGCTTTTCTATCCTGCTCGTCGTTGCGGCACGCGCCGAGGCTCAGGATACGACCGGGTATGCGGGGCTCGATACCTGGGAACAGATGGAGTATGTCCCAGAGCACAACATACCACCTGCATGGATATTTCCTGACGATGGCACTCGCGTCACACAGATGGCCAACTCCGGGGCTACAGCGTTGGTGAGCCAAAATTCGACTGACGCGCCTGTTGTGATTACTGGATATGTGAGGGTTGAACGTCTTACCTGGGATGAAGCAATCAAATACAGCAATGGCGACAAACAGCACGTAAAACTCGATGATGACGACTCCATCGGCTTGGTATTTCAATCTCCCAATGGAGATTTGGTAATTATTTCTTGGAAAAGAGAAACTCAAAATGAAACCAAAGGTGATATGGGATGGGCGCGGCAAGGAGTAAGCATTAAGCATCTTTCTGCCGACGGTCAGAACCCATGGAGGCGAGAGGAAATTTGGCGGACGAACGATGAATTTAGTGACAGGGTTCAGAACCTGGTGGAGCCGCCGGAGGACGATACAGGGGTAGGTTGGGAATTCGATAAAAACTATCATTTTACCGGCGTATACATGCCTGGCGAACAGGTCAGATTCATTATACGCGAGGGAGTTCCAACTGGTGCGACGATTTATGATGAATCGGCTCAGAGCTCTAGTCTCCCTTCTTCGGTGAGACCCGGGATTTTTAACAAGTCTCAGGCCAAAACTGCCTATCGGAATTCCCGTGTTGCGCCTGTGATTGGTTTTACTGGGAGCTATAGGTCTTCGGATCGGAGCCCAAAATTCGGAGGAAGGAGTGTTGGGTTTGTTGTCCCGCAACAGAATGGCGCTGACGGTCCTCAGAACATGATTTGGGATAATCGCGACTACGGGTATAGTATGGTCACTGTTTCGGTCAATAATTTAATAGGCGGCGGAAGCTATACGCTCAAGTTAAGAGGACAAAGAAATAGAAGATCGGGTTGCGGTTCAGGTAAGATGAATAATGCGGTGAATTGCGGTGCCATTCCGGACAACCTCAGCACGCTGAGGTTGTGGTTTGATTCAGGTGATAATAGTGATCTTCCATCTGGCCGTTATACTGGCATGCTTATTATAAACGCGCTGAGTTGGTGGGACGGGACATATTCGGAAGTAATGGTTTTTGAAATAGATTTGAACACCGCAAATTAACACGCATTCCGGCAATGTTGTTGAGCTACCATACGGAAAAACATATCTAACATGGAAGAATTGATTTATATGGTACAGCAGTTCCTACGTTTCCACAGACCGTTAAAGGGGCGTAGGAACGCAATCAGCCAGCGTAGGGTGCGTCCCACACACCTCCACACGCTAAATAATTTTTGAACTGTGATTTTTATGATTTATGTGATTTTTATGAGGCAATCACACTAATCATAAAAATCACATAAATCACAGTTCAAATTTTTGTTGTTTCGGGAATGAGGTACGATTTCCTCCCGTAGGGAACTTTCTATCGTCGGCAAAAGTTTTCGAGGCAAAAGTTTTTGCCGACGATATTATTTATTAGGTTTCGGGAAATCCGCTTCGCTCCATTCCCGAAACAATTAATCCGTTTATTCCCCCAATCCGCTGTACTTACTAGATTTAAAGGAACGTAAGAACGACGGCGCGCAACACGAATTAAGGAACTAGCACATTTTCAACACTTTTGATGAAATTATTAATTTTATTATTGATAACCAAACGAGGACGATTTTCATAAAAAGCCTTTAATTGTTGAGACAAATAATTTTTTATCTCCTCAGGGTATTGGTATTCTGAGAATAGTTTACTGACTTCTGTCATCAACTCCCTTTTGGGCGTTTCCCGCCCCATTTCTCTCACCTTCTTTAAGCCTTCCAACAGATTATCTGTTTTTTTGACAAGTTCTACATTTCTCATCCTATCCTTAAGCATATTAACAATTATAGCGTCTTCATCGCTGAAAAAAGGTAGATAAACTGGCTGGGGCTCCGTCGCATTGATAGCCGCATCAAGCTCTCTCAAAGCCTGACGAATAGCCACGATGAGGTTTAAATGCCGCCCAAAATAATCGTTTTTATCGGAACCAAGCAGTCCATAAATTTGCCTTTTATCCTCTTCCTTGGATATAAACACCACTATCTGGCTCATCTTAAGTTTGGTTTGCGACAGTTGTTGAACGCATTGAACCAATTCTGCTCCACAGAGTTGCTTTAACTCTTGTTTGGCTGGCTCCGGTTTGAGTTTCCATTGACGGACGAGATTCTCCAACTGGTTTTCTAACTTTTGTTTGTCAGAAGACTCGATGTGATTTTCTTCTGGTTGCATGAAGAAATATGATGCTAAAACAAGCAATAGAATAGTCGCAACCCCTACGCCAATTGCTTTCAAAAACCAGTTTTCGTCAACTACCGTTTTTTTTTAACAGGTAAGTGCCTAAAAACGCTATCTTGTCCCCATTCTTGTAACTCCCTACGCTGGACAAATAAATCGCTACCCGATTTTTCCCAGTCAATCGTCTGAGTGACTAAAATCTCAAATTGAGGCAAGTAGTCGACTAACTTGGAACGTACCTTGTTGCGAGCACTTTCTGATAATTGTTTGACATCAACTCCTACCAAAAGCAGAATTTCATAGCCTTGGCGACTACTGCCCATTTGTTCCACGGCTTTACTGACTGCGATATAGTCATCCCCTTCCGGTTGATTGATAGCCGCACTGATGCGTTCCCCGACTTCTCGTCTTGAAATCAGTTCTGAAAAATGCTCAGGCACCACAAAACAGTGATTTCTCAAACCTGCCCGTGGTGTTTGTGCTATTAAAAAAACAGACATTGATTTATTCCCATGAGGATAAATATGGTTTCCGTGGAATGCCTTCCAGCAAAAATACGGCTTTATTTATAAAATTCTTTCCATAGAGATTCAGAGTGTAACCATTCAATTTGGCAACCCTAATGGTTTTACGAGCTTGCCCACTGTCTTGATCGCTTGAAAGCCAATTATTTTCAACAATCTTGACTTGAATAGTCACCGGAGTATTGAGTTTATGTGTAAAATAGCGGCGCCCGATTTCCCCAGTTTGGTTATTCGCTTCTGCGTCGACGCCTGTCTGTTCTATAATTTTTTTGCCATCCATGAAAACGGTAATGGTATTGTCGCCTTCATTAAAATCTCCCCATTCTATTCTGGATAGAATTAGTGTGAGTCCAAGGGGATTTCGCATCTTAATCAGATAGTTTTTATATTCCTTTACTTTAGCCTGCATCCTTTGCAAGGGTGCTGAACTTAAATAATTATCGGCAGTTTCTATATTTCTCGCTTTAAGAAATTGCGAATAAAAAAAACGATCTTCAGCTTCTTGCACCTTTCCACGCAATAGCCTCATTTGTTCAGCTTTCTCCTGATTTTTGAATTCATCAGGAAAATAGTTGTAATCGTCAATTATTCGATAAGCATCAGACCATTTTTGGCGATCAAGCAAACTCTTGATTTGCGCCTCTAGTCGCTTTAAAAAGTTGTCTCTAAATTGTTGTTTCAAGGCTTGTAACTTAGGCTCGTCACTAGGCTGGCGTTGGCTTAAATATTGTGCAGCCTTTAAAAAATCGCCATTAGTCAACCAATCATAATAGTCAATTTTAAAACTAGTCCAATCTTTTCGAGTTTCATGTTCTACCAGAATGAGATTGGCTTCGGCTGCGTGTTTACCATTTGGCATCGCCTTTAGGTAGGCTTGCGCTTTTTCAACTTTGACAAGCCAGGCAGTCGCTTGCTCTACGGGCTGCCACCAGCGTTTTTCTTTTTGTTCACGCAATGTCGCTTTTGCTTGTACAATCAGCATTTTAGCTTCAGCAGCATGTTGACCATCGGGTTTTTCTTGCAAATAAGATTGTGCAGTTTCCATTTGCATACGCGGAGAATTTGCCTCTAAAACTGGTTGCCATAAGCGCTGTTCTTCCAGTGTACGCCATTTATTTTCAATTTGTGCGACAATACTCTCAGCTTCGGCTTTATGTATGCCGTCGTCAATATTTTTTAAATATTGACGCGCGGCTCCCAGCTTGGCTATTTCAGTCTGTGCTTGTTCGACTTGTCGCCACCATTGCGTTTCACGTTGTTGACGCAAAGTGTTTTTATCTTCAAGAACAATTGTTTTCACTTGCGCGATGCGTTTACCGTTAGGAAAGTCTCCAAGGTAATTTTCGCCCGCTTGTAGTCTATTTTCTAGCGATGGGGCATTTTCTATCAGTTGCCACAAACCTTGTTCTCTCCGATCACGCGATTGTTCCAATTTCGATTTAGCGGTTTTATTACTAACAACAAATATCCAAGATAAAGGGTTTGGACTTGTGTAGTAATAATTTTCTAACCACTGTTCTGCCTTTTTAAGCTCATCGAATTGTGCCTTGGGATCATTTAAGATGCTGTGGACTTTATTATAGCTTTGATTATCTTGATAAGCTTGTCGAGTACCCACGCCGATGATAGGCAGAGTCAGCAGAATGGATAGCAATAAAATCAGTCGATATTTCCAGATACCAAAATATTGTTGTCGAGCCTGCAGTGCTCGCGTCGACATTTCGGGCTCTTTTGGAAAAAGCTGAAAAATTTTTTTGCCTTGACGTACGAGTGCTGATAATGATGTGGATGGATAGGGTATCCATTTTTTATAGCTGGCGAGTTGTTGTTCATAGTTTTCCAACCTAATAGTATCTAGGCGTTGTGTCATCCGGATAAAGCCTTCTAATAAGCCAAAAGAGGCGAGTGGATTTACATGTTTAGGAAATTCGGTTTGTTTTCCCTCTGCGGTGCTGCGTTGTTCATATTCGCCAAATGCGCTGAGCGGAAAGGCTTTACAATTGGCTTCTCCGACTTTGTTTATCAGGGCATTATACAAGTCTCGATGCTCTGTGGTAGGCAATTCGTCAGCTTTTAAAGCTCGTTGTGAAATTGTATATTCGGGCAACGGGGCAATTCGATCCCATTTATTAATTAATAATATAATGGGTTGTTCAAATGGTATGCGCGTTAAGGTATTTTGCAGTAAGTTGAGAAATTCTGATATTGCTTTATCTTTTTTCGTCGGATGTGGTGCTGGTGCCACAACGAAAAGTCCATCCATACCGGCTAATTTTTGGCGCAGTTCGATTTTTTCGGGTGCATAGCCTTCAGGGTTGACTAATTCGCCGCCATAATCAATGATGCGTGCTTGGAATGTGCCGGTTTTTTCTGAGGAAAATTCGTAATCAAAAATAAAGTCATGGCTTAACTCGGTTCCCATTGGCACGGTGCCTTGTTCTAGTTGTTTTTTGACCTGACTAAGCCGCTCGCTACTTTGGTGTAAAATGTATGCCTCTTTTTGGGCATTTGTCCAGGTTTCTTTATCAGCCATAGGAGGTGGTGGCACCTCTACTGGTAGCAGGGCACTGGTATAAGCAGCGGGATGGGCTCGGCGCTGCATATCAAGGGCGGCTAGTATGCAGGTTTTTCCTGAGCCTGAGAGCCCGAGAAAACCAAATTTGTATTTTCTATTATGCATATTGGTGTTGTAACAGTTATCGTGAACGACTGGACTTCAAAGTAGGTTTTAAAAACTGCGCCAGCACGTCAATGTCATGTCTAACAAAAGATATTAGGGTTGTTGCTAAATAATTTTTGAACTGTGATTATTGTGATTTATGTGATTTTTATGAGTGATTTGAACTGTGATTATTGTGATTTTTATGAGTGCAATCACACCAATCACAAAAATCACATAAATCACAGTTCAAAAACAACTCTTTGATTAGCCCTTTAATGACTATCACATCAATCATAAAAATCACATAAATCACAGTTCAAATTTATTTAGTAACGACTCTATTGTTCAAAATAATCCAATTTGTTTACTTATTAATTAGTTGTACTATTTTTAATAGTAGCATTTTATATCAATAAATTAAATTATTT
>Ga0209780_1000534_pt1 | contig 20723 bp, 16 predicted proteins | sample WorMetexBAHAMAS2_FD_187384 | JGI IMG/M metagenome (GOLD analysis project Ga0209780, IMG submission 187384) | Marine gutless worms symbiont microbial communities from Max Planck institute for Marine Microbiology, Germany - Inanidrilus exumae... | ecosystem: Host-associated > Annelida > Digestive...
TCAGGTCTACTTCGGGTCGATCCTCTTAGGTGACCTTTACGACAGTGATTCAAGGGGACTTCAACCTTCGGTCTTTGTTCCCCAAACATTTTAGTTCTAATAAAAAGTGTAACCCATGTCCCCGGTTTAAAGTGTAACCCATGTCCCCGGTTGCACGGGGGGTGAATGAATTCCTGAATACCGTATAGTTTTGTTTATAGGTCCGAAAAAGAATGATGATGGCAGTTACCGCAGAGACGCCGGGCTTCGTCCCGCTGAGGCGGGACTACGACCCGACAAGCAGGGATCGCAAATGATCAAACTTACCGTTGATAGCACCGAGATCGATGCAGAACCGGGAGCGAATCTGCTCCATACCTGCCTGGATAACGGTATTAATATACCGAACTTGTGCCATTTGAAAGAAATGGCACCGGCCCCGGCTTCTTGCCGGCTCTGTTTCGTAGAGATCGAGGGAATGGATCAGCCCGTTGCCTCCTGTACCATCCAGATTTGGGGACCAATGCAGATCCATACCGATACCCCGGCGGTAAGGCGCCTTCAAAAATCGGGGCTTCAACTGCTTCTTTCGGTCCATGATGTGGACTGCAAACCCTGTCCGGCCAACAATCAATGCGCGCTTCAGGACATCGCCAAATTTCTCAAAATAAGTCTCAAGCCCAAGCACCTCCAAAAGCAACTCAAAGAGCCGGCCGTCATCGAAGAGCATCCTTGCCTGATTTACTATCCCAACAAGTGCGTGTTGTGCGGAAAATGTGTCTATGTCTGCCGCCAACAGCACGAACTTCCTATGCTCGCCTTTGCCGGCCGCGGGTTCGATACGACGGTTACGGCCTTCGGTGTCGCTAAGAAAACAAGCGACGCTTGCGGCTCTTGCCTGGCCTGTTCGGATATTTGCCCGGTAGGGGCACTCATTCCAAAGTCTGACTCAATAAAATCGTGAAACGATTTTATAAGGAGATCGTGCCGTGAAATTAGGCATCATCGGCCTTCCTGGGGCCGGAAAGAAAACCGTATTCGAAGCTCTAACACACAATATCTCCGATGAGGGGCACTATTCGGAGAGCCGGGTCGGAACCGTCAAAGTTCCCGACGAACGTGTGGATGTGCTGAGTGATATGTACAAGCCGAAGAAAACGATTTGCGCCCAGGTGGAGTATTTTCTTCCGGCCCTGGGTGGCGGTCAAGCAAAGAAAGGGAAGGAACAGAGCCTGTGGACCCAGGTGCGGGATTGTGATGCATTGATCCACGTGATCCGTAATTTTTCGTTTCCGGGATCTGATGCACCCGAACCGTGGAACGATTTTACAGACATCGATCAGGAGTTGATGGTGTCGGATCTGGTTCAGGTCGAAAAACGCCTGGAGCGTCTGAGCCAGGATCGTGGCCGGGGAAGAAAAACAAACACTGAAGAGCTGGTCCTTTTGGAGCAATGCCGCGAGGCCTTGGAAGAGGAAACGCCCCTGCGCCATGTGCCCGAACTGGCCACTGCACCGATTCTGCGGGGATTCACCTTTTTGTCGGCAAAACCGATGTTGCTGTTGTTTAACAACGCCGACGAGGACGACGGACTGCCGGAAGCCGTCGGTCCGGCTCGACTGGAATCCTGCGATCTGATCAAAGGGCGGCTGGAGCAGGAATTGGCCCAGATGACATCCGAAGAGGCCGCGGAGTTTCTCGAAGAATTCAACATCACCGCGTCTGCGATGGACCGGATCATTGAACGTTCCTACAGCCTGCTGGGACTAATTTCCTTTTTCACCGTCGGAGATGACGAAGTCCGAGCCTGGACTATTCGGAAGGGAACGCCGGCGACCGAGGCGGCCGGCACCATCCATACGGACATGCAGAAAGGTTTTATCCGGGCGGAAGTGCTCGCGTACGAAGACATGATGGCAGCCGGCAGTTTCAAGGAAGCTCGGAAACTGGGGACGGTTCGGCTCGAAGGCAAAACCTATGAAGTCGAGGACGGAGATATCGTTACCATCCGGTTTAATGTCTAAGTAGCATTTTCAGATTGCCGAAAATTCTACCGATTAATGGGTGTGATACGCTACCAACCGGACACATAGTTTTTGCTCCAAGGCCTTGATCTTCTCCAGCGTGTCATCACCCAGATCAGCAGGTGCCGGCGGGGAGTAATAGGCAAGAATCCGTGTTCCGGTATCTTCCTCGAGTTTCTGTATTTCTTTGACGTTGTCTTCACTGAGAAAATCCGCGTAAGCACGATCAAAATCCATGATTTCCCTCCTTGTAGAATTTTCGATTTATCAAAAATTCTACCAATGAAAAGATTAACAATTCGCTTTAAAAAAATAATAGGTATGTTTTTGCTACATACAACGGTCCTCCACCAAAAGGTTTTTATGGCTTATGTCATTCGAATTATTGAATTCTTGCCCGCCTTCGGGTGAATTTCGGTATTCGGGATTCGAGATTCGAGTTTGGATTAAGAAACTGGTGATACTTTACTAAGAAAGTGAGTTTTCTCATTTTACCACTGCTTGCCAGAGGCGAACCTATATGTACTGTAGAAGCCCTTGGGGATGTGCCCGTTTGAATTTTCGATATTGAATGCAAAACGGATAGAGGACGATCATGACCGCTGCCGTGGCCAGGCCGGTTTCCATTAAGCCTGCCGATTTATATAGTCCGGTCAATTTCGCAGCGGCGGCCAGCAGGTGCACATGGAGGATGTAAAAAAACAGCGGGGTTTGACCATAAACAATCAAGGGATTCCAAGCAGACGCATTCCGATTCCTGTAGAATCGGCTCAGTACCGCCAGCAGCAGACACATCAGACCCAGTTCCAACAGCGAAAAGGTCAGGCTTGGGGGGTACTTGCTCACGTGAAGCCACTGGACCATTGAGGTGCCGTACCGGTACAGCACCATGTTCCCGTATCCGTTAAGTCCGCGGACGACCAGAAAAATCACAAGGCAGGTGAAGCCCGCCGCCCCGTAGAATCGAAAAGGTCGCTTGATCCGGCCGGTGATGAGCATATTTCCGATGGACCAGCCCAGCACCATATACGCCAGCCAAGGGAGCAAGGGATAAAGAACGAAGACGCCGTCGCTGATGATACCGCCGGTGATAAGAAACGCGCCGACCGGTCCGGCCCGCTCCCCACCTGAAATCCACAGCGCCAATCCGGCGAACACTTCGCTGAACACCATAAACCCAAGACTGACCATCAGCAGAAGTTTCGGATTCAATCGGCGCAGGCCGATCATAATGATCATGCTTCCGCCAATGGCGTACAGTACCTGGAAAAGGACGCCGTACCCGAACCCGAGGCTCATCCATAACGGGTCGAGCCCTAAAATGATCAGACCCCGGATTAACAAATGACGATCCACCTCCCTTTCGGATACGCTGCGAGCCTGCCGACCGGCGATGCTCAAACACAGCGCCATCCCGGCTAAAAACAGGAACGTGGGTGCGCAGATGTGGGTCACCCAGCGGATTAGAAACTGCAGTTCGGGATGGGGGCGCCCGCCTCGTAAAAAACGGCCGAATCGGTGGCGTATTTCCCGGCATTAAAGGCAAAGGAGGCGTGGTCCATCGCCATCAAAACAATCACGATACCACGCAACGCATCAAGCGCAGGCAGTCGTTGGGTGTATGGGGTGGTGGGTCTGGTTTGGACCTCCGAAGAAAGCATTAACGGGTTAACGCGTTAACAATGGTGCTTGCCGGATGAACGTTGGATTGGCAAGTTGGGCGAGGATGAAGTGTGCAACATCTGCGCGGGAGATTTTTCCGGCAGTGACACCTTCCAGGTTCGTAATGGCCCGGTATTTGGCAGTCAGGGGGCCGTTGGTTAAAAAGCCGGGCCGGACGATGATCCAATCGGTGTCGCTGTTCATGATCAGTTGTTCTTCCCGGTCTTTATCTTCGTAAATGGTTCTCAACAACAGCGGGTTGAAAATGCGATCATACATGAACCCACCGTGCCCCCCGCTGTCGCCCGCGCCTATTCCCGTCACCGCGATCAAAAGGCGAACCCCGTGCTCTTTCATGGCCGACAGCACATGTCTCATCCCGTCAGAAAATACCGATACCGGCTTTCGCGTGGGGGATATACCGATACAGGTGCAGACAGCCTCCTGATTTTCAACAGCGACAGAAACAGCCAGCGGATCCTGGATCTCTCCAGCCAGCACGCGTACCTTCGGGTCCTGAAATGGGAGATTTTCCGGGTGCCGTGCCAGCACTGTGATCTCATGCTCTGCCGCTGCCGCCTGTCTCAACAGTTCAAATCCAATACCCCGGGTGGCGCCGATAATCGATAGGTTCACGTCATCCGCTCTCCAATCTTGTCATAAATGCCCCGGTTCCATCAGCGATCACAACCTCTATTCATAGGCGAGCACGCGGATCACCCCCATGGTCGCGCCTTTGTCGTCGGTGGTGCAGGTGTCGCTGACCGAAAGCACTTTCTTTACATTGTTCTCTTCGATGAATCGATTGACAGCTCCGTCCAGGTCTTCGATTTCCTTTCTGGCATGGAAAACTTTCAGTGGGCTGGTGAACGTCTTTACCTTCGCCATGCGTCTCTCCTTGTGTGAAAATTAGGGGATATGTCTTTGGATTCCTTTGCAAACGTTTTGAACCATAAAAATAATAATCATATAATTGATTTTTCAAAGCCCTTCCGAGGGGCGGGCAAATGGGCTCAAAGGACTTGTCACCGATGTACCGATTTAAGCGGCTTTTGCCATGCATCCGGGGTGACGATGGCGATTTTTCAAGTCTTTTGGTACATTGACCACAGATACCCCTGACCGTATTTCATCACAAGCGGATCTCATGCGGTCATAATTTTATATGGAGGGCTCATGGGCGCGGACGCATTCACGTATATTTCCAGCATGCCGCATTTTTCGTTTCTACCTGAGGATGAACGCCGTCGAATTGCCGAATCGGTGTCCGTCGTCCGTCATTCGGCCGGAACGCTCTTTGCGGAGCAAAGCCGATCGACGATTGACAGCATTTTTATTCCAGTTGAAGGTTCCCTGGCCCTTTATATTGAATCCGAGAGCGACAGGACACTATCCGGTTATATCAGACCGGGTGATGTCTTTGGTGGGATCAGTATCCTGCTCAATGGCGGTCTTTCCCTTCGAACCGTCGAAGTCGAGATTGACTGTGCCGGATACGCGGTGGGTAAAGATGTGTTCATGGAGTTATGCACCCGTTACAGTGAGTTTTTTGATTACTTTCTGGAGAATTTCAGCAAAAACATGTTCGATCCGTCCCTTTCTGCCCTCATCGAAACTGGTCAGGTGCGCCGTTTTCTATCCACCATTGAACCGTTTTCCTTCCTGCCTAATGATGAACTGGATCGTATTGCCGGAGAGATGACCGTCGTTCAATATTTCAAGGGGACGATTCCCTTTGTCCAGGAGGCTACCCGAATCGGTTATCTTTACATCCTCCAGAAAGGTTCCGCTGAACGCTACTTTGAGGAGAATGGCACCCGAAGCGTCCTGGAACTGATGGAGGAAGGGGATATCTACGGCGGTATCTCCATGCTTCTGCAAGACGGGATATCGGTCCGGACGGTCAAGATCCTCGAGACATCCACGTTTTATCTGCTTCCCAAAAAGCGATTCCTGGAGCTTTGCGACGAATATGAATCGGTGACCGAATTTTTCACCGATATTTTCGGAAAGCGCATGCTGGAAAAATCCTATGCGTCCGTGGTGGCAAAGACCATGGCCCCCCGGGAAGAGAGCGTTCAGTTTTTCAATCAGCATGTGGCCAGCATTTATACCCGTGAACCGATTTTCGGGACCACGTCTCTGACCATTCAGGAGGCGGCCGAAATCATGGCTGGAAAGAAAATCAGCGCGCTGTATATCAAGTCGGAAACGGACGACTGCGTCGGTGTCGTGACCGAGCGGGATCTGACCCATCGGGTCATTGCCGCCGGCTATGACGTCAATCGGCCGGTGTCCGACATTATGAGCGCGCCGGTGCTGACGGTGTCCGAGTTCGCTCTGGTCTTCGAGGCGATGATGGCCATGATGGAAAACAATATTCGCCATCTGGCGGTAACGGATGTGAACGAAACGGTGGTCGGTGTGTTAAGCGATCGGGATCTGCTTTCCGCCCAGGGTCAGTCGCCGGTTTTTCTAATTCGTGAAATTGCCGATGCCACCAGTATTGAAGAGATTGTGGCTTGCCACAATCGACTCCCGCAGATCATCCGGAGCGTGATCACATCGGGAGCCCAGGCCGATAACGTGACCCACTTTATTACGACGGTTTCCGACAGCATCCTTAATAAAATCATGGGGTTTACTTTGGATCGAATGGGGCCGCCACCGGCCCGGTTTGTCTTCATGATCCTGGGCAGCGAAGGACGTCGCGAGCAGACTCTGAAAACCGACCAGGACAATGCGATTATTTTCGAGGATGTGCCGGACACAGCCGAACCCGAAGTCAGAAACTACTTCCTGAAGTTTGGAGAGATCGCCTGTGATCTGCTCGATCAGGCCGGCTACGATTTCTGTACCGGCGATATCATGGCGAAAAATCCCAAGTGGTGCCAGTCTTTGTCGACCTGGAAATCCTACTTTTCAAGCTGGATACACGCCGCCGAGGCGGAAGATCTACTCCAAGCCAGCATCTTCTTTGATTTTCGAGGCGGGTACGGGGAATTCGGGTTGATCGATGATTTGCGCGAACACCTGTTCGCATCTCTTGGCGCTTGGGCCGGCTTCTTCCGGCATCTCACTGAAAATGCGCTCTATTTCAGACCCCCCCTCGGGTTCTTCGGCACGTTTGTGGTGGAATCCAAAGGGGAACACCGGAATGAATTCGACATCAAGTCGGCTATGACTCCGATCGTCGATTTTGCCCGTATCTATGCACTCCGTCACAAGGTTGAAGAGACCAACACCCTGGACCGGTTGGCCTATCTTCGCCGAAAGGAGGTGCTGCGCCAGAAAGAGTACGAAGAACTTGAGAAGGCCTACGGTTTCATGCTGCAGTTGCGCTTTGTTCGACAGATTACGGCGATTGTGGATGAAAAATCGAAGCCTGACAACTACATCAACCCCAAAGACCTGACCCGCATTGAACAGAAAATGCTTAAAGAGATTTTTGTCCGGGTCGGCCAGTTCCAGAGTAAGATGGAATTCGACTTCATCGGTACCATATAAAATCGAAAAGCGATTTTATATGGGTCGGAGTTCCTCCTTTAGGAGGCAGCAAGCGATTCTGTATTCGGGATCGCCCCGGTCATTGTAGGCGAGATTTTCCGGCTGGATGAGCCTGTTCATCACACAACCTTCGGGAATTGTGAGGGCAAAGAGATCTGTTTCATTGATGGGCCCTGTGGGAAGTAGCTGATTTTCTTCCACCCGGAGACTGTGTACCGGGTGATCCTCACACAGGGGGCAGCGATACACCCGCCCGTTTGGAAAGACAAAATAGTTGTCGGCCACCTGGCCGGCGCATTCAAACGGCTCATCCAGTTCAAGAAATACCTTTGGGTAGACGGTCACAATTCCGAGATCGGCAGCTGCTTCGGCCGTCGAGGGTACCGTTTCCAGCCATTCCGTTCGTGATACCCGATGATCCTCGTTGATTCCGCCTGCAGATTGCCCCCGTAACCCCAACACCTGAACAAAGAATCGCTCAATGCCCAGTTCTTTGAGGAACGGCGGCATCAAGGGCAGTTCGTGAATATTATCCTGGTTGACGGTGTAGATCAGACTGGCATGAAATCCCCGTGAGACAGCGTTCTGGATTCCTTCGGTGCACTTCCGGAAACAACCGTCTCCCCGGATGCGATCATTGACGGCAACGGTCGCACCGTCCAAGCTGAAGCTGAAATAGTCAATTTCTTCTGGTGAGATTTTGTCCAGGATGTCATGGAACAGAAAACCATTGGTATCGATGGTGATGGATCGGTACCCTAGGTTGCGTGCTTTGTGTACCGCCTGTGAAAGATGGGGATGGAGGGTGGGTTCGCCGCCCAGAAAAATCACATTGGCCGCCTGGCTGCGCCGGGCGAATATCTCCAACCAGGACTCGATGGTTTCGAGGGGCAGGGGCTGTGTGCCATGCTGATGCGGGTTGATGTAGCAATGCCGGCAGCTGAGATTGCAGCCTGTGAGGATGTGAAAGAAAAGATTGGCTGCTTCCCTGGAAAAGGAGACCGTTTCTTTCATAACGAAAGTCCCGCAGGGGTCGGGACCATCAGGTTTTTACCCCGTGCTTCCGCTTGAGTTGGATCAATTCCTCGTTGGTCAACCGAAGGCGAACGGCTAGGTACTCGGCGAACATCCGGTACAAGAGAAACAGAAAATCGGCACGCTCATCTTCAATGCCGCTACGACCGCCCCCGGAGGTGTCTACTGCCAGGCAGACGGTTTTCCCGACCGCAAAGACCGAAGCAGACCGACTGATGTTGTCGATCAGTGTCATTTCGCCGAACATCTCGCCAGTTTTATCTGTGGCGGCGATCTCGACACCGCCTTTGACGATCCGGATTTTGCCGTTCAGCAAGAAATAGAGCCATCGGTCTCTGTCGCCTTCCTGGATAATGCTCTCTCCGTCATCGTATTGGCGGATTTTGCTCAGACGGAGTACCTTCCCGAGGTTTTTGGTTTCAAAATTCCTCAGTGCCGGGATGGCCATCAGTTTCTGGATGTTGCGAATATCGTCTGTAAGGTATTTGGATTCAAGCATGGCTACATCCTTTCGAGGCAGTGTTTTGACAAGAATTCATCGAATTCTACGCAATAACAGCCATCGAAGCAAGCCTTGCAGAAATGATTCTCAGGATTTTCCACGCCGGTGGACTCCAATAGCCCTTCCAGGCTCAAGTAAGCCAATGAATCGAGTCCGAGGAAATCGGCCAGCTCTTTCTCGGATTTGTCGAACGCGATCAGCTCGCCCCTTGTGGAAAAGTCGATGCCGTAATGGCAGGGGAACCGATGGGGTGGGCCGGCCACCCGCATGTGAACGCGCCGCACGCCAAGCTCACGCAGCGCCTTGACCCGGGTTCTCGCCGTGGTCCCCCGAATGATCGAGTCTTCCACGATAATGATGTCTTTCCCCTTCAACAGCTCCTTGACGGGGTTGAGTTTTACCCGCACGCCGAAATCGCGCATGCTCTGGGTGGGCTGGATGAAGGTGCGCCCCACGTAGTGGTTCCGGATCATGCCCATTTCAAAGGGGATGCCGGACTCTTCCGAATAGCCGACGGCGGCGTAATTTCCCGAGTCCGGAAACGGCATGACCAGATCCGCCTCCACGGGAGATTCCTGGGCCAGACGACGGCCATGGGCTTTCCGGGCCAGATACACATTTTGTCCAAATATGGTGCTGTCGGGACGGGCGAAATAAATAAACTCAAAGATGCAGAAGGCCCTCCGATTACCCGGGGGCGTCTGGATGCTTCGGATACCATCATCATTGATAATGACGATCTCTCCCGGGTCGAGTTCCCGTACCAGTTCGGCCTGGACCAGATCCAGTGCACAGGTTTCCGACGCCAGTACGTAATGGCCATTGAGCTGGCCGAGGCACAAGGGGCGGAACCCATGGGGATCCTTGATGCCGATCACTTCCCCTTTGCTGGTCAGCATGGCAAAGGAAAACGCCCCCAACACCGTACGGACAGTCTTCACCAGTGCTCCCTCGAAGCCGAGTCCGAGACTCTTCACAAAATAATGGAGAAAGACTTCCGTGTCCATGGTGGACTGGAAGATGGAGCCGCTTTCTTCCAGTTCTTTCTTGAGGGTGTGGGCATTGACCAGATTGCCGTTATGGGCCAGAGCATATGCTTTGTTCCGGTGGCGCACCACAAAGGGTTGTGCATTCGCGAGAATGGAGCTGCCGGTCGTGGAATACCGTACATGACCGATGGCCCGATCCCCGGTGAGCTGCTCCATTTGCCCAACATCGAACACATCCGGGACCAGTCCCATACCCCGGTGGTCCACGATGGCATTGTCACGGGCCACAGCGATTCCGGCGCTTTCCTGCCCTCGGTGTTGTAGGGCGTAAAGTCCGAAATAGGTCAGTTTGGCGGCATCCGGATGGCCGTGAATCGCGAACAGGCCGCACGATTCGCGCGGGTGGTCGTCATCCGGCCGGATTGCCGTGAGTTCGGTGTTGTCGCTGTCTTCGATCATGTGTCTATCCATGATACTCCTGGAGGGGTTTTACGGAAAGCTTTCGCCGCTTGAGGGCCGTGATCCCCCGGGCCATCGCCATCGCACCGGAAATGGTGGTGGCATAGGGGATGTTGAATTTAAGCGCCGCCCGACGGATCATGTATCCGTCCTGCCGGGGTTCATTGCCGGTTCCGGTGTTGATGACCATCTGGACCTCCCCGTTTTTGATGGCATCGACAACATGGGGCCGGCCCATGGACACTTTGTTGATCATCGTGTTCGTCAACCCGTTTTCCGTGAGATACCGGGAGGTTCCCCGTGTGGCAATAATGGAGAATCCGATGTCGGAAAACAGCTTTGCCAAAGAAAGTGCTGCCGGTTTGTCGCTTTTCTTGAGGCTGATAAATACAGCCCCCCGGACGGTCAGTTTTTGCCCGGCGCCCAACTGGGACTTGGCGTAGGCGGATCCGAACTTACCGTCGACACCCATTACCTCACCGGTGGATTTCATCTCCGGCCCGAGCAAGGTGTCCACATCCGGGAAACGATCAAAGGGGAGTACGGCCTCTTTTACCGAAACATGCTCCGGAATGATTTCTTCCGTCAAGCCCAGTTCGGTCAGCGTTTTACCGAGCATGACTTTGGTGGCCATTTTGGCCAACGGCACGCCCGTGGCTTTGCTGACAAACGGGATGGTTCGCGATGCCCGCGGATTGACCTCAATCACAAACACCTGGTTGTCTTTGATGGCATACTGAACATTCATAAGACCGATGACATTGAGTTCCGCAGCCATGGCATAGGTGGCCGTCTTGATGTCCTCGAGGACTTCCGGATCAATACTCTGGGGGGGCAGCACGCATGCCGAATCGCCGGAGTGAACGCCCGCCTCCTCAATATGTTCCATGATGCCGCCGATGACGGTCCGGCGGCCGTCGCTGATGGCATCCACATCGACTTCAACCGCTTCTTCCAGGAATTTGTCGATCAGTACGGGATGCTCCGGGGATGCCTGGATGGCCAGACGGGCAAAACTTTCTAGTTCCTCCGGATCATAGACGATTTTCATGGCCCGACCGCCCAGCACGAATGAGGGCCGGACGATGACCGGGTACCCGATCTCTTCGGCCACGACCAGCGCATCCCTGGCCGTCATGGCGGTACCGTTGGCCGGCTGCACCAGTCCCAGTTTCTTCAACATGGCCTGGAACTGCTCACGATCTTCGGCGCGGTCGATACTTTCCGGCTGGGTGCCGAGGATGGGGACACCGGCTCTGGACAGTGGCGTGGACAGATTCAATGGTGTTTGACCGCCGAATTGGACGATGACGCCGGCCGGCTGTTCCGACTCGACGATGTGCAGCACATCCTCTTTGGTCAACGGCTCAAAGTAGAGTTTGTCCGATGTATCGTAATCGGTGCTGACCGTTTCAGGGTTGCTGTTGACCATGATGCTCTCCACACCTTCTTCTCGCAGAGCGAACGATGCGTGGACGCAGCAATAGTCGAATTCGATCCCCTGACCGATACGGTTCGGCCCCCCGCCTAAGATCATCACCTTTTTCCGGTCCGACACCCGGGCTTCGTCTTCCATTTCATAGGTACTGTAGTAGTAAGGCGTGGCGGCCTTGAACTCTGCCGCACACGTGTCCACCAGCTTGTAGACCGGGCGGATTCCTAACGACTTTCGATACTGTGTGATCTCATCCTCGGTGCTGCCGGTCAAATGGGCCAACTGAATGTCGGAAAATCCCCATGACTTGGCCCGTTTCAATACCTCCGGGTCCAGTGGGCCGTTTGACGTTTGGATTTGCCCGGCCATTTCGATGATCTGTCGTATATGGTAGAGAAACCAGGGGTCAATACCGGTGGCCGCATAGATCGCTTCGATGGACAGCCCCTTTAAGAGGGCCTGCCGAAGATAGAAGAGACGCCTGGAGTTGGGGATGGCCAGGTGTTTTTCGATTTCCGACAAATCCGGGGCCTCTCCTTCGGTGTCTTCTTCATCTTTTCCGTCGTAACCGAGACCGTATCGGCCGATCTCCAGGGAGCGCAAGCCTTTTTGAAAGGCCTCTTTGAACGTCCGGCCGATGGCCATGGTTTCACCCACCGATTTCATGGATGTGGTCAGGACATCTTCAGTTTCGGGGAACTTTTCGAATGTCCATCGGGGGATTTTCACCACGCAATAATCGAGGGTGGGTTCGAAAGAGGCCAGGGTCTCGCCGGTGATGTCGTTCGGTATTTCATCCAGGGTATAGCCGACCGCCAGTTTGGCGGCGATCTTGGCGATAGGGAAACCGGTCGCCTTGGAGGCCAGAGCCGAACTTCTGGACACCCGCGGATTCATCTCGATGACCACCTGTTCCCCGGTTTCCGGGTTGACCGCAAACTGAACGTTGGACCCGCCGGTGTCCACCCCAATTTCCCGCATGATGGCGATGGATCCATCCCGCATGAGCTGATACTCACGGTCGCTGAGGGTTTGGGCGGGGGCCACGGTGATGCTGTCCCCGGTATGAATCCCCATGGGATCAAGATTCTCAATGGAACAGATGATCACCACATTGTCGTTGTGGTCCCGCATGACCTCCAGCTCATATTCTTTCCAACCCAGGATGGATTCCTCAAGCATGATCTGGGTGATGAGGCTGGCATCCAAACCCGCCTTGGCGATGACCTCGAGTTCATCGTGATTATACGCCACTCCCCCGCCGGTGCCTCCCAGAGTGTAGCTGGGCCGGACAATGATCGGAAATCCGATCTCTTCGGAGATGGCGGTTACCTCCGACATGGTGGTGGCGATACCGCTTTTGGGGATTCTCAATCCGATGTTTTCCATGGCGCGGCGAAAGAGATCCCGGTCTTCGGCCTTTTGGATCGATTCAATGGTCGCCCCGATCATCTCCACATTGAATTCGTCTAAAACCCCGCTTCGGGCGACTTCGATGGCCGTGTTCAGTCCGGTCTGTCCCCCCAGCGTGGGAAGCAGGGCATCCGGTCGCTCCTTTTCAATGATCATGGCCACCGCTTCGGGAATCACCGGTTCCACATAGGTGCGATGGGCCATTTCCGGGTCGGTCATGATGGTGGCCGGATTGCTGTTCACCAAAACCACCTCGAATCCTTCTTCCATCAGGGCCTTGCATGCCTGGGTGCCGGAGTAGTCGAATTCGCAGGCCTGGCTGATGATAATCGGGCCGGCACCGATGATCAGGATTTTCTGGATGTCGTCTCGTTTAGGCATGATGTTCGCTTTGTTGCATGTCTAAAAATTCGCGTTCTTTCCCCCGGAAACGGACCAAAGTTCGACTCGAAGCCAAAGGCGATCCCGGACATCGCACCAAGTTCGGGGTTATCGGCGGTCTTTCATCATCCGGGTAAAGTCGTGAAACAGGTATTCGGCATCGTGGGGCCCGGGTGAGGCTTCGGGGTGATACTGAACTGCCTGTATCGGCAGCTTGCGATGCCGGAAGCCTTCCAATGTATTGTCGTTTAGATTGATATGGGTAATTTCGATGTCGTCCCCGGCCACCGTTTCCGTATCCACCGCGAACCCGTGATTCTGGGATGTAATTTCAACGCGGCCGGTACGCAGCTGTTTCACCGGTTGATTGGCACCCCGGTGACCGAATTTCAACTTGAATGTTCGGCCGCCCAGGGCCAACCCGAGCAGTTGATGCCCGAGGCAGATTCCGAACAAGGGACGGTAGTCGAGCAGATTTCGAATGGAGTCGATGGCATAGGTCACCGGTTCGGGATCTCCTGGCCCGTTGGAGAGGAATATCCCGTCGGGTTCCAGCGCCCGAATCAGTTCCGCTGACGTATCGGCAGGAACGACCAGTATCTCGCACCCGGATTGTTCCAGATTTCTGAGGATATTGAATTTGATGCCAAAATCGAAGGCCACCACACAGAAGCGGTCTGTCCGATGCCGCCAGATGGAGTTGTCTATTGAGTCATCCGCCGAAAGAAGTGAGGGTCTCCCGTCCAGCCATCGGTAGGGAGTCCGGGTGGTCACAACCCGGGCCAGGTCCTGACCGACCATGCTGGGTATGGCGCCGGCCCTCTGAACCAGTGAGTCCGGATCGAGATCCTCGGTGGAGATGAATGCCCGCATGGCGCCGGCATTTCGCAGGTGCCGGGTGAGAGCCCGGGTGTCGAGGTCTTCGATACCCAGGATCCCGCCTTGATGCAGATATTCGGCCAGAGAGTCGGTTGAGCGGAAATTGCTGGGGAAATCCTGGTATTCACGGACGATAAACCCGGCCATCTGTATGGCTGCCGATTCAATGTCTTCGGGATTGGTTCCGTAATTGCCGATCAGGGGGTAGGTCATGGTGACGATCTGCCCGTTGTAGGACGGATCGGTGAGGACCTCCTGGTAACCCGTCATGCTGGTGTTAAATACCACCTCGCCCTGGGTCTCCCCCGGTCCGGTAAACGAACGGCATTGAAATGTGCGGCCATCCTCGAGCGCTAATAGTGCTTTCAACATGTCCTCTGTGTACCCGTTTCACATAAATAAAGATGTGAACCGGAAAAATGTCACATCTCGATTAAATAGATCGGAGTCGGTTAAATCGTAAATCTCTGGATTGGTCAAATGGGAAATCCGTTTTCGTTCTGATAAGTAGCCGATGAAGCCAATGAAGTCCCGAATTTCTTTGATCATTTAAACATTTGTGTTTTGAATTTGTTTCGAGTTTCGTATTTCGAATTTCGTATTTAATAAGAATACCCATAAATGGGCGAGTTAAGGCCGGGGCTTGGTCCCGGATTGCGGGTTCACCAAACTACCCCATCGGTGTATTCTCCACCAGGTCCCAGATTCCACAAGGACAGGCGCCGGCGCAGTAGCCGCAGCCGATGCACCGGTCCGGATCCACGACGTATTCGTAGTCGTCACTCTCTTCCGGTCCGACTCGGCTAATGGCGGTTTGGGGGCAGGCGGCCACACAAATGCCACAGTCCCGACAGGCACCGCAAGAGGAACACTGGGCGCCGCATTGCTCCATTTCCTCAAAACTGGTAATGCGCGGATCAAAGTACTCCAGTTTGATCCGCTCCCTGTCGATCATCTTCTTAGGGCTGTATTCCGGACGTCGTCCAGCCAGGATGTCGATGATGGCCTTAGCGGCCACCCGTCCGGCGCCGATGGCGTCGGTGAGCAAACCGAGTTTCACCACATCACCGATTGCAAAAATGCGGGGATCGGAGGTTTGAAACAGTTCATTGACTGCCACAAACCCATGTGCGGTGGCCACATCGTCCGGAATGAATCCCAAATCGGGGGCATCCCCGATGGACACAAATACCGTGTCGGCTGGCAGCAACTCGCCGTCTGTCAACACCACGCCCTTGGCGGTGATCTCCTGAGTGAACACCGGCCACAGGAATTTGGCCCCGGCCGCTTCGGCATCCTCCCGCTCCTTGCCAAAGGAAGCCGGTTCCTGAATGTCAATGAGCGTGATGTCTTCGGCTCCCAGCCGGTGGGCTTCGGTGGCCACGTCACAGCCGACGTTTCCGGCACCGATGACGACCACCTGTTTGCCGGGGGAAAAGCGTCCGGTTTTGGCTTGTTCAAGAAAATCCAGTGCCGTAACGGCCCGTTCGTTGCCCGGTATCGGAAGGGTGCGTGGTTTCTGGGCACCGACGGCGATCACCGCGAAATCGAAATCTTCCCGTATATGCTCCACCTCGCTTCTGGTGATATCCTGCTGAAGGTGGACATGGGGGATGACTTCCCGGACCCGATCCAGCTCCTTGACGACGATGTCCTTGGGAATGCGTGATTCGGGTATCACCGATACGATTTTTCCACCAAGGGTTTCCGATCGGTCATAGACAATCGCTTCATGGCCGGCTTGGCGCAGCTGCCAGGCGATGGAAATTCCGGCAGGGCCGCCGCCGATGACCGCCACCCGGTCTCCACTCAATGGTGGCAACTCCGGCATATCGGCGTTAATACTGGCTTTACCCAGGCCGGTAATATCCACAGGAGCCATAAAGGCGGACTGACGGGTACAGGCATGCATGCAGGGATTTGGACATAGATAGCCGCACACCGTGGCCGGAAACGGGGTGTATGCCAGGGCCAGGTCGACCGCTTCATCGACCCGACCTTCACGTATCAGCCGCCATCTTTCGTGAACGGGCACGCCGGAGGGGCATGACGCTTCACAGGGTGCTATATATTTCCGATTTTCCCAGACCGGTACGAACCGTCTCAGCTCCCCCGATGTGACCAGGGGAATGGGGCTTCGGTCCAGTTCCGTCAAATCACCGATCATCCCGCCATCGCCGAGTTCCCGGTCCCAGACTTCTTCGCGAAAGGATATCATTGACCGTTTTTGCCGGCCCGTTTTTTCCTGGGGTGACCGGGCCTCGAGCAACTGCCACTGCAGTGGGTCGGCCAGTTCGTCAAACAGATTCTGTTTCCCGATATCCTTCAGGTACGCACTTAGATTGTCACGGAGCCAGGCCCAATCATCGTCGGATATGGGAACCAGCTTGGCATCGGCTTCCGAGAAACCGGCGTGGGGTCCGCGGAAGAACGTTCTCCCGCCCACCATACCGACAAAGGGTCGGTATCCCAGCACGTTATCCGGATTCTGGGGATTCACCCCGCAGACCACCGCAATCCCCCCGGCCATGAACTCACCGAAGTAATCACCCACCGATCCGAGGACCCACAATTCCGGTGGATCGAACCGCGGGTTGTGTTTGGTCATGGTCATCCCCCGGGCGCCGATGTTGCCGTCTATATAGACTTTCCCCTGGGCCATGCCGTTGCAGCAGCCATTGGCGGCATTGCCGTGGACCACGATGGTGGCACCGCCGTTGAGCCACCCCACATCGTCGGATGCCGGCCCCATAACTTCGATGAAGGTGTTGGGAAATCCCATGGAGCCAATACGCTGGCCGGGATGCCCCTCGACCCGGACGCGGACCGGGGTCGTTCCAGTCTTCCAGAGCCGGCCCCCGATGCCATGCTGACCGTAGGCTTCGATTTTCAGATTGGTGTGGTGGCTCTCAACTGCCGTCTGGACCAGTTCTTCGAGGATGCGTGAATCAATGCGTTCGCCGTCCTTTTGTCCACTGATGACATGATACTGTCGGTCGTTCATTTATCTTCTCCCGCTGCTCCTCCGCGAGGTTGGTTTTGAATTCGTTAGATGACGTATTTAATCTGCAACCGATCCGCCGCTGGTTTGTCACTGATACCGAGGGCATCGGACATACCGATGGGCAGGGATGTGGAGCGCCCCAATGGGGCAACGATTTTTCGAAGCTCCGTATCGAAACTCAAAAATACGTCCACCACCCGTTCGGCCACCATTTCAGGATCCAGGCGCCGATAGAGGCGCGGATCCTGGGAGGTAATCCCCTTGGGGCAGAGGCCGATATTGCAGATGTTGCATCGGTCCGTTTCGGATCCGAGGCAGCCGGCAGCCGCTTGCATAATGTATTTGCCGGTCTGAACCCCACTGGCGCCCAGCATGATCAATGCCGCCGCATTTGCCGCCAGATTGCCGTTCTTTCCGACACCGCCTCCCGCAAACAGGGGTATTTCGTTCTGTTTGCCGACGGTAACCAGGGTGAGATAGGCGTCGCGAATATTGCTGGCGATGGGATGCCCCATGTGATTCATGGACACGTTGTAGGCCGCACCGGTGCCGCCGTCTTCCCCGTCGATGGCCAGACCTGAAGCATATGGATTTCGGGTCAGATTGTTGAGTACCGCCATGGCCGTCGATGTGCCGGAGATCTTCGGATAAACCGGGACCCTGAACCCCCAGGCCATGTACATGGACTGGATCATCTTTGCCACCGATTCCTCAATGGAGTACTTGGTCTGGTGGGTCGGCGGGCTGGGGAGGCTGACCCCCGGGGGGACACCCCGGATCGCCGCGATGAGCTTGTTGACCTTGTACCACATGAGCAATCCGCCATCGCCAGGCTTGGCGCCCTGGCCGTATTTGATTTCCACGGCGCAAGGGTCTTCCTTCATTTCGGGGATGGCATGAATGATCTCGTCCCACCCGAAATAACCGCTGGCAATCTGAAGGATGACGTACTTCAAAAATCGGCTCCGGAGCAGGCGGGGCGGGCAGCCGCCCTCTCCCGTACACATTCTTACCGGCATGCCGAGCTCTTCATTGAGGTACGCGACCCCCATCTGAAGACCTTCCCACATGTTGGGGGAAAGGGCTCCGAAAGACATCCCGCCTATAATTAACGGATAAATTTCCCGGACCGGTGGAATCCATCCGTTTTCAGCCAGACATTTCATGCTCTCCTCCGGCGGGAGGACACGACCGAGCAGGGTGCGGAGCTCGAATTCATGACGGCCTGCATCCAGGGCGGGGTCCGTCAGCATCGAAATCCGGATAAATTTGATCTGGTCCAGGACGCCTCCGGTCGCATTTCGGCGGCCGCCGCGGCGACGGGGCTGTCCCCCGCGATCGATATGCATCCGCAGCTTGTCCGCTTCGTCACTTCGTGCCGGAATGATGGCGTCATTGGGGCAGACCATGTTGCACATGCCACAGCCGACGCACGCATAGGCCGGATCGGTCTTCTGGCGGATGCCGTGATAGATCGTATGCAGATTGGTGGGGGATTCTTCCTGGTTGAGGGTTGCCTGGAACACCCGTTTCCGGAAAACTCCCAACTCGATGCTGTTCACCGGGCATACGGCAGTGCATTTCCCGCAGAGGGTACACTTTTCTTTATCCCAAAGGATCTGCCAGGGCAGATCCTTCACACTTAGTGTGGAAGGGGTAACGGGTCTGTCTGACAACATATCTTTACCTCCTGACGATCCGGTCCGACGATGGCCGTATCCAGATGCATGGGTTGAAAATCATTGCGTTTGTCACGATCCGGAATGGATGCGTCCAGGCCGCAGACTTCGGAAGAAAAGGCATACATTCCGGGACGGCCCCCCACGACGCCGGGCCGCAGTTTTTTCCGATCCTGGACCATGAACAAGCTGTGGTCCGGAAGAGACCCGATCACACAGTTGGGACCGTCAATGATCAACTGCCGACAGCTGTGTTTCAGATTTTTCAGGAATGCCTGATTCGGATGCTGCCGGATATCATCGTCCCGAAGTGGGGTGATCACGTGTTTGTAGGTTTCCAGATTCAGCCCGAGTTGCTTCATTGAATAGTGCAGGATATGGGTGAAGACTTCCGAGTCAGACTGATATCCTGTGTAGCCGTCAAATCCTCTGGAGGAGAGGTATTCACGGATCGGTATAAAAGCGGTATTTTCGCCGTTGGTCATTGTTGAAAAGCCTTGAATAAAGAAGGGGTGGCAGGCATACAGGTTGATGGCATAGTTGGTATTCTGCCGTCCTTGGGCCATAATCACCCGGGCCTCCAGTTCCTTTCGGTCAAGTTCCAGATATTCGGCGACGGTCATGGGGTCACCGATTTCTTTAACCATGATCACATCCGGCCAGAATGAGAATACGATCATGTCATTCTTTTCTTCTCCCATATTCCGGAGGGATAGCCGAATCGCCAGCAGGCGGGCGTATAACTCGTCGGTGCTCAGCCCCTCCCAGTCTTCCGGATACTCGTAGGCCCGGATCAGGTAGACATCCCGTTTCGGCACGCCGGCCGGTGGCACTTTGGAGCGTTTGATCGAGATCTTGTATTTGGTCATAAAGCCGATATCCATCATGAATCGGTCGAGACGCTTCAGCCCGTCATCGGTGAATATGCCCGATAGGATCGGCGCGTCTCGCATTTCTTCAAAGGGTCCTCCAAGATCCCGCAAAAACAGGCCGACCCCGGATCCGTCATGACCCTCCCGCATGACGTTCAGAGCATTGATGGCCTTCATTGGCGAAATCGGCTCTTGGCTGGATAGGGCGAACAGGCGACACATGATAGGCTCCTTTTTTACATTAATGTAACGAATTTAACCAACAGCTTACAAAAATGTATCGAAACTATTTAAATCCACAACTTCATCAAAGTGTTGTGCAATTTGCCTGCCAAACGGCGGACACGCTTCCGGCGGTCGCCAGGATACCCGATTTCAGAGACTAGGGTATCGGCCCGGCCGCCATCTTTCGGTGCCAAGCGATTTTCACAGGAGGTTGATGTGCAGTCCCGGACAATCAGAGAAGGTCGCTGACGGGCGAACGGAGTGATCCGGCATCCATCGGTCTGCGAGAATGCTATTGATGGGACAGAACCCTGGCTGTGTTGGCTGGTCCGGTTACCCACCCGGAACGTATCTCACGCCGGAAAATCGGTTCCAACACCCCTTGATGCAAAGTGCTGCAGGCAATCGGAACCAACTCATATAAAAGGTGATACCGTAAATGTCAAGGCGCGACAGTCCTTGCAGTGCACGCCGTTCTTGCATAAGATAACGAACACCAACTGAGAAATTTCAAATAACAAATTTCAAATATCAAACACTTGAAATCCGATATCTGATATACATTAAAGGGCTGCCACCGAGTATCGCCCTAAAATAGACACCTCCCTAACCATAGCAGCCAAGGCTTGCTATGATACCAGCGTGTTTTACACAACAACGCAAATGGATTTAGGAGGT
>Ga0209780_1000535_pt1 | contig 20723 bp, 14 predicted proteins | sample WorMetexBAHAMAS2_FD_187384 | JGI IMG/M metagenome (GOLD analysis project Ga0209780, IMG submission 187384) | Marine gutless worms symbiont microbial communities from Max Planck institute for Marine Microbiology, Germany - Inanidrilus exumae... | ecosystem: Host-associated > Annelida > Digestive...
TATATATATATATATATATATGTATGTATACTATGAAAACATAAACTTGTAACTTTGTAGTTTGTTATTGCTTAAACTTAACGACCAGCCTGGTGTGTGTTATTCACAACATGCAAACACCTGTTTTCATAAGCAAGGTAAATAATTACTAAATTTAGCTATTACTAATTCAAATAACCGGTTTCGGACTGGTTTTGACAAATCGAACACCGGTTCTGCAAAAAATTTGAACTTTACAACCCTAGTTCCGAAAGGTTGATACTGGTTGCTATTTGCATTAGTATTGAAAATGAACGGTTGTGTAGCATTTCAGTGTATAACCAAAGACAGAAAATTAGGTACAATACAAAGAGAAAGAAAAACGATGTTACACTACAAAACGGTTAATCTTTGCTTCCACTGCAATTTGGCAATAAGATAACACTGACTTGGATGCCTTTGTCACAAACAGGGCTACGGCAGCAAAATATCGTATGCGGTCATCACATTGGCACCTACTACGTCAGTAGAAGTACTTGTTTACAAGTACATTTGATGTACTTGTACTTATAAGTATTTAAGTAATTTTGTTTTGAAGTACTTGTACTTAAAGTACTTTTAGCACAGTACATAGTACTTGTACTGAAGTAAGTTTGGAGAGTACTTATGGCATCACTGGGTGGAGGGGCTATACACTGAGGTGGGGGCTAACAACCAATATGGATCGCTTAGGCCTTTGCACCCTCTTGCTTCTTATTTTGTTAATTAGGTTGACTCTTCAGAGTGGACCTAATAAAGCCGGTCTCAAATGTCCATCCGTCCGTCTGTGTGTGCGTACGTACATACATACATGCGTATGTACATCCGTCCGTCCACAAGAAGTTTCTTTGATTTCAATGAAATTTGGCTTGTAGGTAGAGGTCGATGAGTGATGCACAACGGTATGCAGTATGACCTGATCCAAGGTCAAGGTCACGAGCCCTTCAAAGTTGGAAATCCGGCCATTTTCAACAGCTATCTCCTCCGCCTTTTAAAATGGGAGCTGGCAACTGACCACGGATTTCTAAACTAGGGCACAGTATCCAAATTTGATCAGCCAGTGTTTTGATATTTGGCCTAGTTTTTGTATCACGTGACTTTGAAGTTGGCAGAAACGTCAGTTGTGAAGAGTCGACCGTCAGTCCCGTACTTGGCTAATTTTTTTACATTTTGTTTTAGTGTATGACAGATTTGTTAATGTATCGGTAAAGCAGAGTCAGTGTTTCAGTTTACGTGTTTGTATTTCATGTACAGTGAAAAGGTTTTGCTAATTTGTTTATGCTACTTGCAGCTGCCGTGTGCAAAGGTCCGGAGCGGATGATCGAGCTGTGAGGTTCAAGCAAGCAGTGAAGTATTTCTACCGAGGAACATTGGAAGGTTTCCTACAGAAGGACTGTAAGACACTGTTTGATTGCTTATCTCTGTAGCTTTTAAGCTTTTGAAGCTTTTTCTGTGGAAAGCTTATTAACATTTTACTATTTTAATTTTTACTATTTTAATGTTTGACATTGTAATGCACCGGCGGCCTACGTTCGCACTATGAATAATCATGATGGTGATGGTGATGATGATGGTGGTGATGGTGGTGATGGTGGTGGTGGTGGTGGTGGTGTTGGTGTTGGTTGTCGTGGTGCTTGTAGCAACTGAGACAGACTCCAAGTCATCGTATGCGTCTGAGACTCCGACCGCCAGTGCCGTCGCTACGGCTGCTGCTACAGATGATTCTCAACTCCAGCAGTTGGTCAGTTGAGTTCATGTGCTCTATGTGTCTTCTCCCGATGCATGTTAACAGTGGTAGAGCTATGCTAAGTGACAGCTGATCTGAGTATCGAGCCAACCAGCTTCTGTCTGCATTCACTTGTCAGAGAAAGGAAAGTAAGAGTATTTATATAGCGCCTTTTATCTACTATGTATTTCTCAAAGCGCTCAGGCATGGATCACACAGTTTTACCTGCAAATACACTATGCCTGCCTTTCCTTCGTATGCGTTCACCAGATGGCGCCACCCCTAACTGAGGTAAGAGACATCTAATTGCAGCTTTTTTACTACTTATCTGTCGACACCGAAAGGGATGAAAGAGTTGGCCTGGTTGGATGACCTATAGCGGACGGTTTACCCACATAAGTGGTCACCTGTCAGCTACAGGTCGAGCGTAGGACAGGGAAAGTTCGCCGGCCAAAGACCGACGTTCTACCACTGTGCCACGCAACCAACCAAATACCATACTGTTGCTGTTCATTTTACCAGACAATAGAACGTTTATGAGTCATGCAAAGCGTGTTTATTACAGAGAGTGAGTGTAGCCAAAAGTATGCAAGTGACGTCAGCAGGATATGGCATGTCGGGGAAGCAGTCAGTGCGATACGATGTTAACAAAAATGACACTATATGATACGATACAAAAAAGCTCTGCTGTATACCATGTTTCTCGCTAGGGAATGCAACCCGGGTGCTCGAAAACCCGGGTAACCTGCCTGTTTCAAAGCCACAAACTTGGGTTTGTGTGTGGGTAAAAACGACGGGTTTAATGTCGGGTGTCAGTACTGCAGAGAGAAGCACGCGCAAACAGAAAGCAGTTAAAATGTGGCAAAGATCTGAAACAATTAGGAATAGTACAATGAATAATTTTAATGATAGGGTTTTTTACGCTGAATCGCTTGCTTACTGACATCATTACTTACTTCTTGCTGCTGGCGGGCTGTCCTACAGGCACACTAGTCTTGTGACTGTCACCCTGCACACACACACACACTGTATAATGTGCTATTCCCGGGCGCCGAGGATTCCCGGGAATTGTATTGTCCATTCCCGAATTCCCAGGAATAAATATGTGGGTCCACGAATGGATTCCCTAATCGCAACTTGCGTCACTGAGACACGAACGAATCTTTGGGACGATCCGCAAACGCTAGTAACAGCGCTGGTCGTGCTGGATTTGAATCCATAACCTGTCGATCGCAAGTCCAACCTGTTGTGCCACCCAGTAAGAGATTGCACATTTAGATTTCACAAGGTAGTGTAGTAACAGATTCAAGGTGAGGTGTGTATGGATTGACACGTTGATGTATGTGCAGGGAGCCGTGGTGGCTGGAGTGTACACGCGTGGTGCTATACCTTGTCCAACCTCACTATCAGATGTTGGTGCTACCACCAGTTGCCGGCGTGTACGTTCTGATGATGATGGCGGCTGTCATGAGTCGCCAGCGGCAGTTTCAACAGTCGCGTGCATCGGTCAATGTCCGTCAGTTACTGTCGTACCATCACATTCCTCTGCTACTACAGCAATATCCACTAGCAGCACGCAGCTGTCTCCAGCATCGGCTGCTGATGTCTCTGCCACGTTATCATTGCCAGCTACCAGTCAGCAGCCTGTGCCACCACCCCTGTGTTCCCCGCCCGTCAAGACTGGTATCTTGCCTCCCGCGGCTTATGTCAACGTAAACACGACAGCGACTGCGCCCTTGTCTGTGGCTCAGACCGATAAAGACTGGAAAGAATTTGAAGAAGTGTTGTCTGAGGAATTTGTCTCGTTTTCGTCACTGTCAGCAGCAGAAGCAGCGAGTTGTCATCAGTCGATGGATGCTTCTTTTATGCAGCCGCAGCAGCCAATGAGAGGACGTCTACCACAGCCGCAGCAGCCAATGAGAGGATGTGTACCAAGCCTCATGATGCCAAGTACTGCATTGCTTCTGTTTACACTTTACATTTAACGTTCTTTCGTCTGTGTTTCAAACATTTGTCAGTTACTGTTGGCACGTGATTGTTGTGCATGCATGTCACTCAGTCCGTCTGTCCACAAAAAGTTTCTTTGATTTCAATGAAATTTGGCATGTATGTAGAGGTCGACGAGTGATGCACGATGGTATGCAGTATGACCCAATCCAAGGTCAAGGTCACGAGCCCCCGAAAGTAGGATATTCGACCATTTTCAATGTATTTATAATGGGGGCTGGCAAATGACCACGGATTCGTAAATTAGGGCACAATACCTAAAGCTTATCAGGGCCGGATTTTTTATTTTTGTCCTAGTTTTGGTGTCACGTGGCTCTGAAGTTGGCAGTAAGTAGGAGTCGACCATCAGTCCCGTATGGGGCTAATTTATTTAGTGTACAATGACTATTTGTTGCCTGCAGTCTGTGGCTGTATCACTTGATGCTTATTTGCATGTTCATGATTCAGCTATAGACTGCGAGTCCAAAAAACCCCCAATAATTTTGACCTTTGATCATAATTTCGGTAAATGTAGACCGATTTACAAAATCTTTTTACTGTCAGATTTTTGAGGAAATTTTGTACACACACATTATAAATATTCTCCACCTCACCTTAAATATGTTTCTACACTACCTTGTGAAACTCGAAAATTACAGTTGCTGCTGATTTCAATGGCATGTTGCATGTGAGACCTCAGAATTCATCTTGCAAGATATGAGGCCGCCTTAATAGCTCAGGTCTGAATCCTGCGACTATAAAATCTGGAAAACAACTCAGCGGTGCTTAGAAGAGGATCGTGATGTCAGCGAACTGATGTCCACTTCACTGTATGTGTTAGTGAACATTTTCACATTTAGGCCCTAATGAATTGTGGAACGTAACTTTTTGTCACAAAACAAGGCGTGTTTGTAATGTACGGCGACTAAACGCGTGCGATAAGTTTTACAAGGTAGTGTAGACACATTAGTTAGGTGAGGTGGACAACTAAGCTGTCGTGCGATGTCAAATTATGTGTGGAATTTTGGTGTCAAAAATTATTGAAATCAGACAACTATTCCTCAACTTATAGCCAATAATAAGAGTGGATGTTTCTTTTCTGAAACACTGTGTAGAGCGCTGCGTGGGTCTCGCGGCAACAGCCGAGCCTTTTGTCTTGGCAGTTCTGTGGACTAAGTGCCAGACTTGAAGTTTGACTGAGAGTGGTTTAGGTCGATTCACTGACCACTACAGTGATAGTGAATGGACAATTGCAGGGTTTGCCTCACCAAACATCATGATGCAGACTAATGACTATGCATCACTGTCAAGTGGCTATTCATCGGGCATGCCGGTTGCAGCTTGGTGCGACACCTTTGTGCAGCCATATCGTCGGCTGCAGGCAAGTTTTGCTTAATATTGTTGTGTGTTGATCGTCACTGTAGACTGTGTCACCTAATAGACTGCGCCCATCCAAGCTGTGGTGATTGTCTGGAGGGTAAGAGGGGAGATTATTTGACCAGCTCTGTGCTGTTGTGCATCATAATTGTGCACGTCATATGCACACCTATATAATGAGCAGTTCGTACACGGTCGACTGGATCAGGCTTTGATCTTGCTTGGCTTAGCTGTCTTCTGAGCGCCTCTGTGTCTTTAGTGTACTTAGTGCTATATGTAGAAATTTTTTGATTACATCTTTTTCTTTACCTTTTAGTGTGCTGAGCCTGTGGGATTGGCCCTTGACCTGGAAGACTATCATCCTTCAGTGCTATTACACTGTTGGTTGGGTCATTTGACCTGTAAAATCGTCTGTGAAATGACCTATAATGCGTCGAGTGGGAAGTTAAACCCTACAGTAACATACCGTACCCACATAACTCTGTGACGTATGTGACAGTTTGTTGTCACAGAGCCCTTTACTTGTTGTCACAGAGCCCTTTACATGCCACGGGGTGGTCATGCGCTGCAATTCATTTGTTGATTTTGGCGCTATATAAATTGTTTGTTTGTTTACTTACCTTTCTTTCTTACTTACTTCCTTCTTTATACTTACACTTTCTTCCTTACTTGTTTACTTCCTGACCTACCTACTCTGTCCACAATAGACTGTTGCGTTTCCAGGCTGGAGGTCGTAGGAGGTCATAGTTCTTTTGGGTTTATTTTATGTCATAATATATTTTGTTATGGATGCATGTTTGCTTTTGTTGTTTTTGATTTGATTTTTTAGTACTAAGCCAAGAGATTGGCTAGGCTGTGAAGAACGTATCCGAAATTACCAATTTTGTGTCGGGTGGTACGTAAAACCTGAACTCAATCAATCAATTCACCAGGTGGCAGCACCGGGGGCGAAGTCTACCATTTCCAACTGCAGCTTGTTGAAGAAAGCTAGCTTGACTATGGGCAGCATGGTTCTCTGTTTCATTTCGCAAAGCAATAATATGCAGATGTTTTTCATGGTCGTTTTGTTTTTGTGCCAGGTAGTGCAGAAGCACTAGTTAGGTGAGGTGAAAAAATAAACCACCTTTTGGTTGCCAGATTTTTGTGTAACATTTCTGCCAAAAAGTTACTGATGTTGAACAGTGCTTGCAAAGGTACAGCAAAAAGGTTAATTTTCAACTCTCATACCTCTTATTCAGTGGTGCGGTGGTGCAACGGGTGGAGCATTGGACTTGCGATCAACAGGTCGTGGGTTCAAATCCTACTCACGGCAAAACCTGCATAACAATTTTGGGCAAGTTGCTCACACCTATGTGCTTCTGTCACCAAGCAGTATAACTTGGTACCGGCCAAGCAGTGGTGATGCTCTGTGGATGGGAAGGTAACCGCAGACCTGGTGGAAAGTAGTAGCAGCCTATCGCCAGGTGGATGACTTTCAGTCGCCTGTGGGCTGACTGCCTGTCCACCGGGATCAGTTCAGGGCCCAGCGCTAGGTAACGAGTATGGGAAGCCTGTTTACCTTTTATTCACTATGAGTATGATGTCGTGTCTAGACCGTGTGTTGTTTGTTTCAGTCCAATGTCTGTCCTGGCAACGTTGAGAGATGGTGGACCGTCGCAGCTGATGTGATGAATGTTGCTCGCAGTCGTCACCAGGCGGCGCTCATGTGTCCCTGGGTCTATCAACTTTTGTCACAAGTGAGAGAGAGTGTGCATGTCTGTCTGTCTGTGTGTCTGTGTGTGTGTCTATTGCTTGAACTGGTGGTCACAATGTTGTAAACAGTACTACACTGTCTATAAAACGACACTCCTTTGGCTTGCTCTAACTTCGACATACATCAACCGACTGTGATAATTCTTGGCAGGAATGTTGCCAAGAAAGTAAGAAGTCAAATGGTACTTTGTTTTCCCACCTCACCTAACTAGTGCTTCTGCACTACCTGGCAAAACACAGAAAGACGAAAATCGCATGTTTTCACTCAAATGTTGCATGTATTACTGCTTTTCCAGAGTTCAACCAGTCGCTGCTTGATTTTTTCAGTTTAGTTGAGTTGCAACTCATATTCACGCTGCTATAGACTGCATAAATTGTGTAATCAACGACATCATGACAGACTTGGTGAACGATGAGTGTGTGGTAACAGACGGTAGCATGATATACTCGTTTTCTGGATTTGGTTTGGTTCATACGGCTGATTTTTGTGATTTTTGCTTGTCTTATTTGGTACATACCTGCTATTCTTGTGAGAATGAAGGGCAGTTCAGCTGATAATATGAACGTGTTTTGTGTGTCTGTTGGCAAAACTACATTTGGCGTTTAAGTGAAACGACGCAACTTTCGGATTTTTGTTTCCCCAGGTAGTGCAGAAGCATTAGTCAGGTGAGGTGGAAAAATGAAGTACCGTTTGACTGCTTACTGTTTTAGCAACATTTCTGCCAAAAATTATCAAAATCGGTTAATGTACGTTGAAGTTATAGAAAGCTAGAGCAGTGTCGTTTGTATGATACAGTGTGTATGTTTATGTCGGGATGGCAACACGAAAGCACCCATTGATCTTTGTGAGTCTGTGAATTATTATCCAACATGCCGATAGGCAAGGTGTGGATATATCGTTTACTGTTTTTTTGTGTGTGTTTGTTTGTTTGTTTGTACGGTTACAGATTTCTCCGCCGAGGATAAAGCTAGCTGTGTCACATTTTGCTTGGCGGTTTATTGTCGTTCAAGGCAGGGAATGTCACATTTTGGAAACTTTGCTCCCCCAGAAGCCGAAAATCGGCTAGCACACAGGCGACGACTACCGGGATATAAACATTACCATAGAGTTGCGGCGTGTGGACATCGGATCGGCATGTGTGGATATAGTCCGTCCCCGAAGACGGGCGTATTTGTATTGCAATGTGAATATTTCAAAATTGTTAGAGTATTAGATCTCCGGCTGCAGATGTTGGAAACTGATTCAAGAAATTGGATTGGATGTGTCCTTCAGTTATCAGTTGGAATTTTTAACCAAAAGTAACCAAAAGTGCTGTATCCATGGATGAGTTCTGTTACTGATGCTAACACTAACAGGAAGTTGACAATAGGGAGTTGGCAAGATTTTGGTTCTTGAAATGTATCATCCTCTCTGAAAGAAGATGCTGTTTGATTAAACTGTACAATAATAATCTGCGGGCATGGTGCACTCAGAGGCTGTTGATGATTGCTGCAATGTACAGGGTGAGATTCAGTTACCGGTTGTGTTTGAGAATCCGTCTGATTCCAACCTGCCAAGCTGCATAGATATTTTCCGACCTGTTCGACAGAGTGTTTATGCCATTCTCTATGGTGTTACTGTTGATGGTGAGTTAACTTGGCACCGTTTGTTGGCAGTTGCTAAATTATCTGTTCATTTCTGGCTTTGTTTATCAGACCAGCACAGCATGTTGCAGTTCTTTAATAAAATCTGCATTATTTTCAGTCACAATGCAATACTTTTTACTTGTAATGATCTAACGGTTTTCCCATTTACTTTGATTTTCACTTGGTCACTTTTTACGTCGAAAGATTTCATTTTTATGATTCCTGAACTTTGATTACTGGCAGCTGCACATAAGCATAGCATAAGCTGGTATCTCCGTAACTCGGGGGGAGGCAATTTTAAGGTTTTCACCCACAATGGGAGTGAAATTTGACATGGTTGGGTGATCAACCAAAGGCTGACTTCACCAAAAGTTCATGCCATCGGTTTGGGGGTGGGGTTGTGGGCCCCAAAATTTAAAATTTTACCCAAATTTTGGAATATAAACGCCACACAGGAGCATATCCCTTCAGCGATTTTTACCAGATTTTCATCGTTTGTAGACAGATTCGTTGACGGTTATGTGTTAAAATTTGGGTGGATCCGCTTTAGGGGTTTTGCAGTTATGGGGTTTAAGTTTAGGGGTATGTGCTTTACCACAATTTTCACAGCCCCCTTGTGGCCAATCTATGCATCGGATGTGAACATATTTTAGATGCGCGGCCGTGAGAGCTAGCGAAAAAAGTTCAATTATTCCTAACAGGAAGTCGACAATGTGCTTTCCATCAAGCCATAGATGAACCCAAAAGGTGGCTCAAAACGAGAATTTTTACACTTGTCGTTGCCTTAATTTCTTCGTTGCAGGTAAACATAGACTCTTTAAATTTGGTATGTGGATTGAACATAGCAAGTCCCATCCTACAAATGACAAACCGTCCCTGAAATGGGCGTGGTCACGTCATGTGACCCATTTTAAATTTTTAGTCCACCTAAGGTATCTCTGGAACGGCTTAAGCTAGAGACTTCAAATTTGGTGTGCATGTTGATCATAGCAAGTCCCAGCCTACAGATGACAAATTGTCCCTGAAAGGGGCGTGGTCACGGCACAAGATAGCCTTTTAGTTTTTATTAAATTTGAATAGAAGTCATGTGCACTCTATGGAATGGTTATGCTGCCTGTCACCTTGGGTGACCCCTAAGCACGTTAAACCACCTCAGTTTCTACATTTTGCGTTGCCTTGTGCATCTTGCCTTATGCATCTTCATAATTGGTGATCGCAAAGAATTCAAATTTGATGTACAGGTTGAATGTTGCAAGTCACAGCCTACGGACGACAAACCGTCCCTGAAAGGGGCGTGGTCAAGTCATGTGACCCATTAACAAATTTTTGGGGTTGCAATCATATCACTGGAACGTTGTCAGATTTTGTACGCAGGTCGGGTATATCAATTCTAGCAAGACGATGACATATCACCCACAAAAGGGGCGTGGTTATGGTCACGTGACGTGACTGCTTTGAAATTTTGCCGTGGTGCCGTGCGTCGCACGGGTTTGTGAGTGACAGATGAGCTACTTGTCTAGTCAACTGTCAAGTTGTTTGCTCTCATTGACGAGATTTTACAGACTTACATGACGCTTAGGATACTTTGAACAAGAGACAGCTGACCAGCTGTGTCTTGTTCAAAGTATCCTAAGCGTCGTGTAAGTCTGGAAAATCTCGTCACTAAGAGCAAACAGGAACTTGACCATTGTGTGTACAGATGTAACATGTCGCGGTCGAGTGGTGAAGGAATGGTTGATGCCGCTGTCGACTACCGACCTCTGTGTAGCTCGATATGACAGCGTAGTGGTGCAGCCACTGTCGTGGGAAATTCCCAGCATAGAGTGTCTGTGGCTGGGTGAATCGACGGCTGATAAACAATTGCGTATGATGGTGCTGCTTCGCTGCCTTCACTGCTACAATGACGGCAGCTCTCTACTTCTCAATCAAACATATGTTCAGCCGCGCTTCTTGGTTCTGTGTTTGGTCCTCAGGTAACGGCACTATGCATTTGTTTGTAGACAGAGTTGTTTTTCGTTTGTGAGTTACAGGGAAAAAATGTCCAATTTATTAAGTCGACTCTTCGACACAGTCGACTTAATAAAGTCGGTCTCAAATGTTCGTCCGTCCGTCCGTGCGTACATACGTACGTACACGCGTACGTTCGTCCGTCCACAAAACGTTTCTTCAATTTCAATGACATTTGCGTGTTGATAGAGGTTGATGAGTGATGCACGATGGTATGCAGTATGACCCAATCCAAGGTCAAGATCACGAGCCCTTCAAAGTTGGAAATCCGGCCATTTTCAACTGCTGTCTCCTCCACCATTTATAATGTGAGCTGACAACTGACCACGGATTCTTAAACTAGGGCTCAGTATCTACATAATAACCACATACCAGATACTGATGACAACTGAATTACCATTCTCCAGCAGTTCAGCCCATGTATGTCAGCGCTGTCTGGTGGTTCTGTTCTGTTCTTTAGCCGTCCTCGATCCGAGGGTTGGCCACACCATGGACGTACTTTCTCCATTTATCACTGTCCTCTGTCATTCTGATTGACTCTTCCACGGGGAGTCCTGTCCACGTATTGATGTTGTCCATCCAGGCCGTGTGTGGTCTTCCTCGCCTGCGTGCACCTGCCTACCCGGCCTAATAGCTAGAACTGCCTCTGGTTGGCCACACCATTGACGTACTTTCTCCATTTATCTTTGTCATTCTGATTGACTCTTCCACGTATTGATGTTGGTGGTAGATTTGGTGAATACCAGCCCCAGTGCACCATCTTGCAGCACAAGTTACTGTCTGGCTGAGAGCTATAGATAATGATCACTGTCTTTGTGAGGGCCTTACAACCCAGTGGTGACAGCAAGATGATGTTAAGTTATTCACGTTTTAAAAGTTGAATTTACATTTAATTTGTTAATATTTCACTTTTTGAATAATGCCATTGATTCCAGGTCAACAGAAGGTTTGTGTTCCATGTTTGTTTATAGGTTACTATTGTGCAACAAAAAACAGATGATATTACAACCAAATGAAGTCGATGCGTTCCTTGCGACGGCTGTTGAAGTGCAGTGTCACAACGGAGATGATCTACAGGCGTTGGAGGTTCTGCTCGTGTGTATTTACTTGCACGGCGCAAGCGATGCGCGGGTAATAGCCATCATCGCGTGTCTGTGTGTCTGTCTGTCTGTGACACACGCCGGTATTGTATCAAAACGGCTAAATGTCGGATCACACAAGCAGCACCACGTGATAGCCCAGGGACTGTAGTTTTCTGACGCCAAAATTCGTTGGTGGACGACCCCTTCCCCCGAAATTTGCGCTCAAAGTGACCCACCCCTTTCAGAAACCACAATTTCGACCAATATGTGCTCATAGTGCCTCAATCGTTAGAGCTGGCGAAAAAAGTTCAATTATCACTAATAGGAAGTCGACCGCGCACTTTCTAACGAGCCATAGATGAACCGTGTACATTACCCCTAAGTCCCCCAAAGGGTGGCACAAAACGCGATTTTGCTGTTTTTGCCACAGAGTTTCTTTGTGTGAAAACTTCCAGCGGCAAAGTTGTAGCTGTTTTGAGGTGCCAGTGATCAACGTGCAATGGTTGTATGTGTCTGTCTGTGTGTGTCTGTGTGTCTGTGTGTTGAGGTGCCAGTGATCAATGTGCAGTGGTTGTGTGTCTGTGTGTCTGTGTCGAGGTGCCGGTGATCAACGTGCATGGTGTACAACTAGCCGCACTGTTCATGCACGCAGTCGACCATGCGCTGTTTGTCAACGACGTTGCTGGATCTCCTTTGCCACACAATCTGTTCTGTCCGTGGATGTTCTTTGATGGAAAGCTGTTCCAGTACAAGCTGCTCAAGTCGACTACCGCGGCTGCTTCACTTCGCCAGCTCTGTGGCGACAGTGTGCGTTACTTTTTCACTGTGTGTGGGTGGTCCCAGCACTGTAAGATTGCCATAGTCTCTTAACCAGGCCGGATGTTGTACAAAGCGACCAAAGTACTCTGTTAACATTATACAGAACATTAATTCGCAGTAAACTTGATTGCGGATCTATTGTCGATGGCAGTGCACGTGAATTGTATTTTAGAACCTGTAGCAAATGCTCCAATAATCTGTCTTGGAGCTTATCATACTGTGACACTGGTGCAGAAAGGGGATCTGGCCTGTAAATAACTTGTGCTCCAGCAGCTTGCAAAGGATCCCCTTTTGGGCCCATGGACGAACCTGTAATTATTCCAGTGTGTGAGGGCAAGAACCAATAGTGTGTGTTAGTTATAAACGTACAGATTAATGTGCATAGCAGACCAAACGTGCCACAGCATTAAGCACGGACTGCAGACGGTCCAACGGGTGACTGGGAAGACCAGTGTGAGTAGTCACACTGCCATAGTAAAGTCACGTCATGATCAATGACGTGACCAGTGACAAAAGGACCGGCTGACTGACCAGTCGACGAATACTTCAGAGTCGGCGGAGGGCGGCGAAACTGTTTGAGACAGCCTTTGAGACATGACTCTTCATAGATAGGTCGCTGTCGATGTATATCCCGAGATTCCGCGCTCACCTCACCGGCTGTGCCGCGTAAGAGCCAATGAGGAGAGGTAGACGTATGTTTGGTAGGTATTCTTGTTGCCGAGGTGACGCGTACCATAACTGTTCTGTTTTGGTGGCATTCAACTGCAGGCGGTTTGACTGCGTCCACTCTAACGTGTGTGAGTATGCATTAGCTTGCATGTAATACAGGTGGAAAGATGCATGAGTGCAGATTGTGTGTGAGTGTGCATTGGCTTGCAGTTTGTGTAATGCAGGTGGAAAGATGCATGTCTGCAGATTGTGTGTGAATGTAATGCAGGTGGAAAGATGCATGAGTGCAGATTGTGTGTGAATGTAATACAGGTGGAAAGATGCATGAGTGCAGATTGTGTGTGAATGTAATACAGGTGGAAAGATGCATGTCTGCAGATTGTGTGTGAATGTAATGCAGGTGGAAAGATGCATGAGTGCAGATTGTGTGTGAATGTAATGCAGGTGGAAAGATGCATGTCTGCAGATTGTGTGTGAATGTAATACAGGTGGAAAGATGCATGAGTGCAGATTGTGTGTGAATGTAATGCAGGTGGAAAGATGCATGAGTGCAGATTGTGTGTGAATGTAATGCAGGTGGAAAGATGCATGTCTGCAGATTGTGTGTGAATGTAATGCAGGTGGAAAGATGCATGAGTGCAGATTGTGTGTGAATGTAATACAGGTGGAAAGATGCATGTCTGCAGATTGTGTGTGAATGTAATGCAGGTGGAAAGATGCATGTCTGCAGAGAGGATGAAGCTGGCAGTGATGCAAGCAGTGTCACCTGTCAGTGCATTCACTCATACGACCGATTCTGTGCCGCCGAGCGATACCATCCTTCGTCCAGCCGACATGCCGTTTGTAGCTAACACTGGGCGGAGACGAGGAGCACTGGGTGCCGGTTAGTACAAGGCTTGATGTGTTTCTTGTACATTAACAGCAATACGCACAGTTATTAGCACTGCATCCACTCTGTTTGCGCTGGCTTCAGCAGTCTTGTGTTCTTATTTTGTAACATCATACGCACTGTTTTGCTTCTTTGTGTTGCCCCGTGTGGGTTAGGGTCAGTCCCCCCTTTCCCTTTATCCCTTCACTTCCCCACCTTCTACTGTATCTTTTAGCATCTTTTACTTTTCCCTTTCTTAGTTGCTTCATCTAATTTTTTTGCTTTGTCATCCCTTCCTATTCTCCACTCAACCAATGCAGTTTTAACCAGCATGTCCATCTTGTTTTAGTTGACGCATTGTATGAAGCAGTAGTGGCACCAATTTGATGTTTAACTAGATGGCTGTATTGTGTGGAATGATCACCATACAGTATTTGGCTCGAAGGCTATCTGTGCACAATCTGTTTACTTCCTGCATTCAACGATACCTAGTGTCATGTGCCTGCGACCGAGTGATGTCGGCGTTATCTGCCATGTTACTTATTTACAGTTTTGAGGGATCATTTGGTAGTGACGTTAAAATTTTGAGAAATTTTGCGTTTTTTGGAAGAAACGATCCCTTGCGGTTTTCTTTGTAAATTCTGTTTGGAACGTTTCACCGCCTCACTGATCGACGATGTGTTTCAATTTCGTTAGATTTGTCCGACGGGAAATCTGTTAAATTGTGCGTTATTTACTAGAAAAAAAACTAAATTTCGCCTGCCTCTCAAACTGTCGCTACTGCACAGATCGTGCCCAAAATCTGTTAGGGCCAGCCCCAACAATGTTGTCAGAGTGCTCGAGATTTAATCCAAATCGGCTCATTTTCGGCGGAGTTATAGCTGAACGCGTGAACACCGCCATAGACTGAATCCAGTATTCGGCCGAAGCCTACTAATGATGAAGACGGGAGTGCAAAGTTTGAGTTTGCTGTGCAGCGAAGGTGCCGCAGCACGGCGGAGCACTCACCGTGGCCGGTGTTGTTGTTGGCAACTGGAAATCAAACGGTGAAGACTCGTTTGTCAAGATTGTCGACCATGTGACAGCACGGTCTGCTCCACCGAAGCCACGTCTGCCTGCACCGATGGTTTCATCACTGTCGTAAGTCTTGTGTCTCTGTACTTCATTCTCTACTTGCGCTTATCATCATGATCTTGCGTGTCAGCTGATTTATCTGCTTATTGGCAGCAGATCAACAGTCATAGCTGCAACTGTATGTTGTCAGGTGGGCCCCGCTTGGATCCCTGGGCTGTAAGTAAGTGCGTAAGTGTCTAAGTAAGTAAGTAAGTCAAAAATTTATGAAGTGCCAAAACCAGAATAGGCCCTCTCTGTTTCCAGGCCAGAGGTCATAGAAGGCGACCAAACCTGGCTTTAGTTTTTTGGGTTCATTTTATGTTGTAGTATATTTTGTTACGGATGCATGTTTCCTTTGTTGTGTTTGTTTCAGTTCTTCAGTACTTAGCCAATACATTAGCTGGAAAGAACGTCTCTGAAATGACCTATTTTGTGTCAGGTGGGACGTAAAACCTTAACTCAGTCAGTCAATCAATCACACGCGAACCTTCTTCTTTTGGTAGATGTTGACCAATTTTTTACATGCTTTTACTGTTCACTTGTCAGTAAATGTAAAGTGTGTTTAAATTGACGTTTGTAGATCTTACTGCACTTGAGACGCATTGCTTCAGTGTGTTCAGTTTATCATAATTACTGTTTCAGATCGACTCCGGTATTCTGACGCTAAAGTTTCACAAGGTAGTGACACTTCGGATTTATGTGGGATCTTTAACAATCACTTTACTTATGAGTCTGTGGGTGAAAGAGATGAGCAGATCAGTCAACATTCAATGGCTGCCTTTTTGACTGAGAAAGTATGTGCGTGCTGTAGGCATGCATAGTACAAGGTAAAGGCTTCCCGTACTCGTTACCGAGCATTGGGCCCAGAGCTGATCCCGGTGTACAGGCAGTCAGCCCACAGGTGACTTAAGTCATCCACCCAGCGGTAGGCTGACATTACTTTTCACCATGCCTGCGGTTACCTTCCCAGCCGCAGAGCATCCCCGCCCCTTGGCCAGTACCAAGTTATACTGCTTGGTGACAGGGGCACATAGGTGTGAACAACTTGCCCAAGATTATTACGCAGCTTTTGCCCTGAGTAGGATTTGAACCCACGACGTGTTGATCACAAGTCCAGTGCTGTACCCGTGGTGCCACCTGGCTGCATAGTGAGTGAGCTAATGTGTTGTGTGTCAGTGTGTCAGACAACAAGCTGCGTGGCAGGTCGTCGAACTATCGCGGAACTCGAGGTCGTGGACGTGGACATCATTCATACAAGGACACAAAGGTGACTGAACTTGATAGTGGTTATTGATGTCTTATAACCATCTCTCGCTTGTTTCTGCCTTGTACTGCTATTTTAAGTTTAAATGGCCTTCTTTCCTTTGTTAGTTTTTTTTCCATAACCTTGAGGGCAGTTGGGGCATTTTTAGCATGGCCATATGGCATTTCTATTGCCAGACCATCAGTTTCACAGCACTACAGGAAACAGCTTGGCTTAACTGATACAAGTTATTTGTTATGATTTCAGTTGTATTTGACGTCTTTGTCATTGACGTTGACGTATTGTTTCAATTATTAAAATTTTTGGTCAAGTATAAAGAGAAAAGCTTGCATTTTCTGGTGTATTCCATGATTGTTGTTGATGTTGTTGGATGTTACAAGTTGGTCTTCAATTGAACCAAAGACATGGAAGGTTAAAAGGTTATCCGTGATGATGCATACTCATACAGCCAGTTGAAGCCAGTATTGTTATGGCAGCTATGGCAAATAAGAGTTTGATGTTGTTGCATAATTAAACGTACAACACCAGAATGTAATTTGATTTTTATATTTTATTTAGCTTATCTAATGAATAAATAAACTGAAAACATCCTTAAATTGCCAAAATATAGCTATCTACAAGGAAATCATGGTCAAGGAATCAAATTCCACTCACAGAATTTTCACCAGAAACTCATAAATGGCCGTTTCTGTGCATGCACAGTGAAAATTTAGATAAAATTATCGCCATATCGCCAAAATCGAAGCCTTTTATATCGAGGTACACAGCTTACATGAATTTGTTCAGTTGCAGACTCACTCATACACTGTTTTAGTGGATAACTTGATTTGCGTTGATTGTAGAGCCATATGAGTGAATAGACGAACGAGGTGAGGTAGGTATTTCAAATACAGTACTTGGGGAAAATTTGCTTGTTAATCATACGTCACGTGTGATGCTAAAAGTATGTGTCATGGGTGATCAAAGCCTTAAGCAATTAACTTCCAGTTGAGAAAAATGCATTTCTTCAGAAAATCATTTTTACCTGATTGAATGGCTATATCAGAATTTCAAAAGTAGGTACATGTAGGTCTTTCTGTGCATATGCAACGAAAATGTGGCGAACGCCCAAAATATTACATTGTCACAATTTCAATGTTTACATAAGATGCCTACTTTGCCGAGGATGATGGTGTTGAGTCAACTTATCCAAAATCAGACACGCATTACATTACGTCATTTTGTCCATTCTGTGACGTCATTGCGTAATTATGATGTGAAGTATTTTAATGCTGTTCAGATTAGCAAAATTTGACAGATAAATTAATAAAAGCAGTACATCAGAGTTTATAACACGAAGTGTAAGCCTTGTAAGGACAACTGTGGCTACATGGCACAACTAAGAAGTCACACTGCCATTAATTACATGGCAATGTGACTTCTTAGTAGTGATGTTTTAGTTATGTGATGTAGCAATCGTCGTCCTTACAGACTGTTTTAAACTGTGAAGGTTTTTGCAATAATGTAATATAAGAACATAACAAACAGCTTTTCACACAGTCATAAGTGCTTTTCTCTTAGCTTACAGAAAAAAGTTTTTCTCATAAATTCCAAGAATCCACAAAACTTCATGCACGTCTAACGACAAACATTTGAGGTGTTGCATGGTGGCTCAGCAGTAGGGCGTTGGACTTGCGATTTACAGGTCGCGGGTTCAGTTCCCAGCAGGTGACTTTCATGTAACATAGGTTAACTCAGCTTTGCATCCCTCCAGGGTTGCTAAATCGAATACTTGCTTCGGCTTGGGGTAAAGGCGGGATTCTCACCTCTGTCGGGTGGCAGGTAACACTGTGTGATCCCATATGGCATGTGAGTTTCCCATAGTGGTGAAGAGCTAAGTTGATGCTAAACTGCTATACACTGTTTACTTTGCTTTTCTTTAAGTTACGTGTATTATGTGCATCCCACTTGCTGCTTATATTTCCGCATGTTTGTGTACCTACGGGTACAGTTCACCCGTGTCTGAACGGCCGCGCACCACCGTACCTGTCAGACTACTGCGCCGGTGTTGACACTCGGCAGCACCTGCGTTCCGCCAGCCGTCAACTGCTTGCAGTACTTCGCTACCGGCTCAACACTTACGGTCGTCGGGCCTTTTCAGTTGCCGGCCCCACAGTCTGGAACTATCTCCCGGATTTCATCCGGGACCCAACCACCAGTGCAGACTGTTTCAGACGTTTGCTTAAAACGTACCTGTTCTCTCTCGATACTAGTGCATTCAGCGCGTTAGAGGTTCTTGACGATAACCGCGCTCTATAAATTTACTTACTTACTTACCATATGTGTTGTATGACCTTTATACTGTAGGCTGTTCCAGCACGTGACTTTTATGCTGCTGTGAAGAAACCTGTCGCTTCAACTTCGAACTTATTCTCACTGACGTATGAGGAGAGGACGAGAAGTGGTGGCCGAGGCCGAGGCTGCACCGTGGAACAGTCGTCGTGGTGAGTTGAGAACTCATCAAGTCTCTGGACATTTGCTACCAGTGGCACTTCATAGTGGTCAGCTGACTGTCGTGCCCCGTCTGGGTCCCGGGGCTGTAGCTAAGCGGGTAAGTGTCTAAGTAAGTAAGTAAGTCACAAATTTATGAAGCACCGAAGCCAGAATAGGCCCTCTCCGTTTCCAGGCCGGAGGTCGTAGGAGGCGACTAAACCTGGCTTTAGTTTTTTGGATTAATTGTATGTTGTAGTATATTTTGTTACGGATGCATGTTTGCTTTGTTGTGTTTGTTTTAGTTTTTCAGTACTCAGCCAAGCGATTGGCTAGGAAGAACACATCAGAAATTACCTATTTTGTGTTGGGTTGGACGTAAAACCTTAACTCAGTCAATCAATTCAGACTGTCCGTATCGGGTTTATATACTCAGCATTGCCAGCCAAGTCGAGTGAACCATCATTTTACGTGACAACCCTTGTTCATTAATACTTGTTGTATTGCTTGCTTTTGTTGTGCTGGGTTTAGTTTTTTCAGTACTCAGCCAAGAGATTGGCTGGGAAGAACATCTCCGAAATGACCTATTTTGTGTTGGGTTGGACATAAAACCTTAACTCAGTCAATCAGTGCGCTGGAGATGAATGCTGAATTATGTTTTCAACTTACAGATATGACTCGTTGTAAGAGATCTTTTCTAGCTGGTCACATGTTTTGTCACAGCTTTGATCTCCCCTTTTTGGCCGCATTGCAGCCTATTGATACAGTAGTTATTTATCATTAATGGGAGTTAGCTTAAGGAAGTAAATAGATGTAAGGGGTAAAGGTCGGATTCTTCTATAGCGCTACTTACAGCGGCGATGCCGCGACCAGCCGCGCTGTACAATCGCGGGAAGTGGCAGTTGATTGGCAAGAGCCAATGGTGCAGGAGCGCAATGCTGCAGTTACTACACACACCACCGCCCCAATCAACCACACCAGGCCTTCACCCCGTAAGCATTCACCAGATGGTGCCGCCCGTGCGAGGAAGCAAACATCCGATTACAGCTTACTACTCAGTTTATCGACCTCGAAAGGATGAAAGGGGCACAATGCTGAACGTTCATTGTAGCCCAGGCTTGATTTTAGTGTTAAATGACTGAATATTTTATATTCACTGAATTGTTATTAAGGCGAGTATTGGAAGATTCATATACGTAGTTACTATAGAAACAACCTCAGCTAGATAATGGTTTGAATTAGATCATAGCACAACCAATGAACTACAGGACGGCAATGATTTAAATATTCAGTAGGTCAGTTATGGTTGAGATTATGTCCAGAACTGTTAGAGGTCCGTGTATGTAGGTCCGTGTCTACTGTAGGTCTGGCGTGGAATCGTCGTGATATTGATCAAGTCGAGCCGTCCAGTGCAACAGGTCGTTGAGACATTTGTGAAACGGCAGATAGCGTCATTCATTGTCAGTTCGGCGTTTGTGCATTGCACTGCTGCAGTGTCACTGCATTCATGCGATAGTTCGTTTTTGTTTTTGCCGCACGTTTTGTGTATTGACATTGTGCTTGTGTTCTTGAGGCATGTCCGACCTGAAAGTGTTTCTTTGTGGTGCGGTGCTCAGTAATGTCTCGAGCTGTGCAGGATGTCAGTGGAATTAGCCTGCGTTCTTGTTTGTAATTACTTTTCATTTGTCTGCAATTATCCGCTGGCGTCAACGTGATTCTCTCGAGACTTTTTGTTTGCCATTAGTTTGTGATCATTGTTGGTATAGGGCTACGTGAGACTTTCTTCAGTACATTCTGTTCTGCGTCACTTGGCCAACGAATGAAGGAAGGCCAAGCGCACAGTCCTTACCAACTTATTGTATTGAGCTAGTCTAGTCTTATTGCACGCGTTGAAGTACTTTGTGCATAGGGGTGGAAGGGGTCACTGGTTGGGGGGGGGCACCATGG